>Ga0210020_1000163_pt1 | contig 71977 bp, 79 predicted proteins | sample CryGeymeta201514_FD_183980 | JGI IMG/M metagenome (GOLD analysis project Ga0210020, IMG submission 183980) | Groundwater microbial communities from Crystal Geyser aquifers in Utah, USA - Crystal Geyser metaG 2015-14 (SPAdes) (version 2) | ecosystem: Environmental > Aquatic > Deep subsurface >... | reverse complement strand
GAGAATGTCGAAGAGCTCAAGAGGGAAAAGGAAAGGATTGTAGTGGCGATGCAGAAGATCAAGCTTGACTGCGACTCTCTTATAAGGGATTTAGGCCATAAGTTTGATGATGAGTAGATGTTCTTCTACAAGCTGCACAGATCCCGCGCGGAGAATTATGAGCTAGTCCTTGGCATATGCGACAAAGAGCTGGCAGGAAAGGAACTGAGGAAAAACCCTAAATTCATGGTAAGCAGGGATTTCTATTGCGATAAGGAATGCAACGAAGAGGAAGCTATTAAACTAATGAAAAAATGCACAATAGCGAACTTAGTCGGAAAAAATATCGTAAAGCTGGCATTAGAAAAAAACTTTATTACAAAAGAAAACGTTATTTTAATTGAAGGTATACCGCATGCCCAGTTTTTCAAATAAAGCGCAGTTTTTTATCCTGACATCTGTAATGATAGTTTTTGTTTTCTTCAGCTTAAGCAAGTACGTCAACCAATATTCCCTGATAGACACATCTAAGGTAGCAGAAGGCGCGGAAACGTTCATGTTTGAAAATATCAAGGAAAAAGCGATTAAAACAATCCATATCAGCAATTTCAATAATGTAGATGGAAGGCTCCAGACATACAAGGATTTTGTCCAGGACATGGCGAATGACAGAGGCTACAAGCTTACTTTTGATTATCAAGTTGTGCCTCCGAAAGTTTTTTTTAATATGATTCTTATGTCTGAAAAGTATACAATAAGCTCCCAATTCCCCGTGATAATACCCGGAGACTGCGATAGCCTTTGCACTTATTCAGGTTATGACCGTGGCACTTGTGAAGAAAATTCTTTAGGCCAATGCGAAGTAAAAGGTGGGACATATAGTCAAGATGGAGATACATACTGCACAGACGGACCTAGCGCGGATACATGCTGCTGCTGGCCGAATCCTTAATTTTTATTCAGCAAATCAAGAAAAGGCAAATATTCCTGCCTTATTTTTTTAGTTGAGCAGTGCAACTTCTGGGATAATTCAAGCAGCTGCTCTTTTTCATTTGCCCTTTTCATCTTTGTCATTCCGAAGTATTTTATTCTATCCGGGTATTCAAACCTGGAGAATTTCCTGTACATCTCTTTTTTGGAAAGGGCAACGCCGCCTGTCATCAAGTCAATCATATACTTCAGCAATTTCCAGTACTGCCTTTTAGAAATCCTTCCCCGAAAAATATCCGCTTTCGACATCATATCATAAGCTTTCGCGATTTCGTCTGGCTTCTCATACTCATTTGCTATGTTCTGCTCTATCCACCAGAAGATTTCGTCAGGGTCTTTTCCTGTATTTTGAATAGACATCCTTGCCGCCTGAATGGATTTGGTCTTGAATATCATCTTCAAGGAGTCAAAAATATTTTCATCCCTTTCCCTGCTTCCAAGAACCTGCAGGTCATCCAGCAATATTTCACTTCTCCCGCTTGATAGAGTTTCCAAGTCGTTTATAGCCGAGCGCAAATCGCCGTCAGACATTTTCGCCAATTGCTTCAGCAGGTCTTTGCTGCATTTGATGTTTTCCTTCTGGCAGATTTCTTCCAATCTCCTGAGCACGCCCCAGAAGTTGACTTTTCCAAAATTGATAAGCTGACAGTGTGTCTTAAGGCCAGACAATTTCTTATTCCACTGGTCATTTGCTGTCATGACAATCGGGAACTTCGACTCTTCTATAATCTTTACTATTTCTTTTGATCCGCCCCTGTCTTTATTCCCAGAAATGCCATCCACCTCGTCAATAAGAAAAATCTTTCCCTTCTTGAAAATAGAGTGCTGCTTCATTGACTGCCCAATGACTTCTTTTATCTGCGATGCTGTACGATAGTCTGAGGCGTTTAATTCTATAACCTCAAGGTTCTTTTCTGATGCCAGCGCTTCTGATAAGCATGTCTTCCCAACGCCAGGCGACCCTGTCAGCAAAGCTGCTTTCTTTCCGGGTTTCCAATTTTGATACCATAGAGTGAATTGCTCTACGGATTTTTTTTGACCTACTACTTCTGACACTGATTTAGGAGAGTATTTTTTTGACCATATCATAAAGTAGTTTTAGTCATTCAAAGATTTAAGAAGTTCTTATTGCTGGTCATATGCAGAAACAGTAACTAAGATTTGGTTTTTTGGTATTCCATCACCATACCTAAATTGAAGTTCTTTACCTTGAATTCGAGCTGCTAGACCCAATACATCAGTGGGTTTCCCATTTTTACTAGATGCTAAAAAAAGCCAAGGTCCTGAACTACCCACAAAAACTAGATGGTATTCTCCCCCAATAGACATTGAGGAAGCTATATCTCTATAATACACCCCTTCATATACTTGAATTTCTTCTGCCATCCTAATAATAACCCAAGACTGTGGGACAAAAATAATTCTTTAATTCTTTAGAACTACAACATATGCCCTTTTACCCATGTGTTTCTTTTGGGCGTCTATTTTAGCACTATTTCCAAAGGGTGTTATTATCTTCTCATAAAATGTTTCTACATCATCTTTCAGTGTTATGTCATCTTTCCTGATTTCAATTTTTCTCATAATCTATGTATATCTATGGATATACTTATACTTATCTTTCCAAATAATTTATAGATGAGACTTACTCAAAAGAAGCTTGACAAAACCCTCAAACAGATGGATTACATAATCAAGCTCTACAAGAAAAAATATTCTAAGGATGAAAAAAGAGACTGGAGAACCTACGAGCAAAGGCTGGCATATAGGATAAAAACAGCTGCAAAAGAGCTTGAGCCGATAATAGAAGAGGCGTATTCAAGCATAGAAATGGCGAAAGAAGAAGCAAGGGGAAGGCCTCGGGATATCACAGTTCCTAAGAAAATTCTGATACTTCTTCTGAAAGAAATTTTTCAATTAAGCAACAGAAAAATGGCAAACCTTCTCATGTTCTTTACTGTCTTGAGCGGGATAGACACAAGCTACAAGACTGTTGAAAGGGTTTATTCTGATCCCATTGTAAGAATGACCATCCATAATATGTATGCAATACTAGTTAAAAAGAAAGGGATTGAGGATGCTGACTTAACAGGTGACGGCACAGGGTACAGCCTGACAATAATCAAGCATTACAGAAATGTAAGCGGGAAGAAAGGTGTAAAAGAAGGCAAAAAAACTGAAAAAGGAAGGAAGCTTTTCGCTTACTCATTCGGTTTGATGGATATTGATACGAGAATGTATGTAGGATATGGAACAAGCCTGAAATCAGAAAAGGAAGCCTACAAAAGAGCTATTTTGATGGCAAGCACCATGGGAATAACAGCAAGAAGCATAAGGCTCGACAAATACTACAGCAACAGAACAATACTCAAAGATTTCCCGGATGCAAAAATATACATCATTCCAAAGAAGAACGCGACAATAAGAGGACCGAAAGAGTGGAAGGAAATACTGGTGAGATTCATTGAAGACATATTTTCCTATCTGTCTGAATACTACCAAAGAAACAATTCTGAAAGCGGATTTTCTGTTGACAAAAGAATGTGCGGATGGAAAGTATGGCAGAAAAGGGAAGAAAGGATAGACACCTGCTTATTGTGTAAGGGAATTTGGCACAATATGATGCTAATTGGTTAATTTTGTCCCACAGTCAATAACCCAAGATAAACTTAAATATCCCTGCTGTCCAGCATAAATTGGCTTAGCATAGCTTCCAACTGTATCATCGGGTCCCCGCCTTCAGAGATCCTGAAATCATATTCGCCTATCTGGTTAATCATTTGAATTTTTTTCTCATCGGGAACATCCAAATCGAAAATCTGAGAGTGGCAAGCCTTAATAATATCCTCTCCTGCAAGTCCTTGTTTAATAATCATGTCATTAAGCTTTTTTCTGGCTGATTTGAAATCCCGCTTCAATGCAAAATTCATCATTTCCTGTATATCTTTCGGCTTGGCCTGGCTTGCAACTTCATAAATAGTGTTATCGGTTATTTTATCAACAAGATAGGATGATGACTGAAGCATGTTTGTGGCTTTTCTTAAGTCGCCTTCGCTTAATTCATTAATAGCTTCAAGGGCTGATTTATCCACGTTCAATTTTTCCCCTTTTATTACCCTGTTCAAGTAATCGAATACATCTTCTTTTGAAAGGTTTGTGAACCGGAAGAGTGTGCACCTTGATTGTATCGGCGAGATGATTTTTGAAGAGTAATTGCATGATAAGATAAACCTGCAGACACTTGAGTGCTGCTCTATTGTCCGCCTTAAAGCATGCTGGGCTTCTGATGTTAATGCATCACTCTCATCTAAGAATACAATCTTGAATGGAACTCCTAAAGGCTTGATCCTCGCAAAATCTTTTATTCTTGTCCTGACAACATCTATTCCTCTGGCGTCTGAACTGTTTGTTTCCTGAAAGTTTGCGTGCCAGTTATTCCCGAACAAGTCTTTTGCTATTGCAATCGCACATGCTGTCTTTCCTGTTCCCGGCGGACCTGCGAAAAGCATGTGAGGAAGCGTCTTCTTTTGGACAAATGCCTTAAGCCTTTCTACGATATGCTTTTGGTTTATGATGTCATCAAGTGTGTGCGGCCTGTACTTCTCAGTCCATATTTGGTATTCCATGAAATCACATAATTATGTTTGAATTTAGATATTTATTAATGAAAATTCAGGTGTCATCATGAAAATCGCAATAACAGGAACTCCATGCACAGGCAAAACTGAGATATCCAAAAAACTCGCAGAAAGATTAGGATTGAAATTGATCAGCGTTAATGACCTTGCTAAAAAATTGAACGCCTACTTAGGTGAAGATAGAAAAAGGAATGCAAAGATTCTTGACATGAAAAAAATTAACGATTTTATGGGATTGGTTGAAAAGAATGTTATCATTGAAGGCCATACTGCCCATGAAATTGCCTGTGATGTTGTCATAGTTCTGAGGTGCAACCCTGAAGTCCTTGAAAAAAGGCTTAAAAAAAGGTATCCGGATGATCCTGAGAAAGTGAAAGAGAACGTTGACGCTGAGATACTCGGTGTTGTGACATCTGACGCTGTTGAATTTAATGAAAGAATTTATGAAGTGGATACAAGCGAGAAGACTGTTGAGGAGAATGTTGATGAGATTGTAGGAGTAATTAACGGTGATAATAAGGGTTATGAAGTTGGAAAGATAGATTGGCTCGAGAAATATGAGGATAAGTTGCTAAAAACTGACCCCATGATAAAGAATTACAAAAATATCACGAAAAATGTATATGAAAAGTATGCTAAAGAATACGAAGAAAATACGAAAGATTATCATAAATATATACAGAAGGAACTTGAAATTTTCCTCAAGAATCTTAAAGGCAAAAGGGTATTGGATGTTGGTAGTGGTCCTGGAAGGGATTCTTTTTATTTCAAAAAGAAAGGTCTTGAGCCATTATGCATAGATTTGTCTGAGAAAATGATTGGACTTTGCAAGGAAAAGGGTCTGAATGCTGAAGTGATGGATATCGAAAGCATGAACTTTGAAGGCAATAGCTTTGATGGGATATGGGCATATACATCTCTAATCCATGTCCCGAAGAAAAAAATGAAAAATGTGTTAAGAAAAATTTACGAAATACTGAAACCTGATGGAATATTTTTCATAGGAATGACAGAAGGGTCTTTTGAAGGTATGGAAGAAGATGAAAAATATTCAGGAGAGAAAAGATTCAAAGTATATTACACAGAAAAAGAGCTTTTAAAAATACTTTCAGGATATTTTACGATTTTAAACATATCAAAAGTGAAATTAAAAAATAGTTATATCAACATAATATGCAAATCCAAAAAGACTCATAAGAAAATCACGAGTAAATGGTAGAGAAATAACATGGAATATTACGGAAAATTGTACTAACCCATGACATATGTCACCCCAAAAACAATAATAAAGGGTGATGAATTGAAGAAGCATGAGTCTTATCTTCTGAAGTGATTTATCAGTGGATTAACACCTGAATTTTTTTATTATTTCGCTCAACTTTTCATAAGATCTTGAAGCCTGTTCCTGAGAAACAACTATAATAAGTTCTGTCAAAGTTGACATTACCTCTATAACATTTATATTGCTCATAGCCAAGCTGTTCAAAAGGAATCCATAAAAACCTGGAATGAAGGTTAAATTAGTATTTGGCTGATGGACAGAAATTATAGATAAATTAGAAATTGTTTCAACTACAGACTCTTCAGAAACCATTTCACTTATTTTTTTGTAATTTAGCCTGTCAAGAATAATTTCTACCTCACCTCTCCCCTGGACAACAAACATTATTTCTCCACTTTTCCAGTCCACTTCTTTGCTGAAATTATTTATTATCTGCTGCGTATCCAATGATCTTTGCAAAGTCAGGTCAATTATATCCGACCTCATTGATAAGGTACATTCAGATATCCCTATTTTAAGCTTCTCAGATAATTTATCCCTCACCATATCTTTTTGGTATCTAATAGCCGCCACTATAACAGATTCTTTACTGGCTTTTTTGTTGTATTTTTCCTTTATTTTTAAGGTCAAGAGTCTCGCAAATGCAGAATAATTCAAAAGCCCCATTTCTAGGGCTACCCTGACATATGGCATACCATCTATTTCTTCTCTTACCATTTCACTTGCAGATTTCTCATTCTTGACATTTTTTAACATTATTGTTATATTTCGAACACTAAATATAAATATATAACAAACTATGGTTACTTACAAAACAGGTGGGAATAAATGAAATTTAGCGTATCAAAAGGAGTTTTAGAAAAGTTTCCTGAACTAAATATTGGCATCGTAATTGCAAAAAAAATTAATAATGAAGGGGAATCAGAAGAAGTCATGAAATTTATAAGGGAAAAGGAAAATGAAATAAGAAAGAATTTTAATTCAGAAACTTTATCGCAGAATCAAAGAATTGAAATTTGGAGGGAAGTATACTCATCTTTTGGAGCAAAACCTAAGAAGTATAAGTGCTCAGTGGAAAATCTCTATAGAATGATCTTAGATGGAATGAGACTGAAACATATCAACAAAGTCGTCGACATATACAACTATATTTCTATCAAGTATGTTGTTCCTGTTGGGGGAGATGATATAGACAAAGTAGATGGGGATATTGAGCTGAAGCTTGCTAATGGGAATGAAATCTTCAGGGAGCTCAACTCAGAAGAACTTAAGAATCCAAAACTCGGTGAAGTCGTTTATGTTGACGAAAAAGAGGTTTATGCAGAAGATGGAACTGGAGAGAATGTGATAAAACAAAAATGACAGAAGACACAAAAAATCTTGCTTTGGTTATAGAAGGGCTCCCTCCAGTTACAAGAGATGAAATAGAAAAAATTATATCCGAATTAGGAGAGATGATCAAAAAGTTCTGTGGCGGCGAAATAACGGCTAAAATATTATCAAAAGATCAAAATGAAGCGATAATAGCTTAATATTCCTTTAAAAATTTTTTCAGACCATTAGGAGCCTTATCAGGATAATGATATAGTATCTAATGCCTCCGTTTTCATGTTCATTCCAACATTGGTCCCCAAAATTAGATATAGTCTATAAATTTCAGTATATATTATAATGGTGATAAAGTTGAGCAAAGACTTCATAGTCGAGAAGGATGGGAAGGAATTTGTTGATGTTGTTAAGATTTTGCCTGAAATCTTGCCGAGTGGGAAGAAATTTTTGATAGAAAAAATAGGTCTTTCAAGGGTTCAAATATACATTCAAAGAAGTGGTCTTGGTCGTGATTCTAAGAAATTTATCATTAATAGATTAATTGAATTAGATGATTTATTTTTCGAAGCTTTAGGTCTTTGGCAAGGTGAAGGTGGAAAAAATAAGGGGCTATATTTTGGAAATTCTTGCCTGGAATTGATCCTACATTTTTTAGAATTTACTCGACAGAAACTTGGAATAAAAAGGGATGAATTTAAGGTTACTATGAACACCCCTGAAAAATTCGAGTCTGAAAATTTTGTTAAAAATATGTATTCGGAAGAGATGGGGATACCATTGGAGAATTTTACTAATGTTTGTGTTGATAAAAGGATAAGTAAAAATTATATTCAACTGTATATTAATGGGATTGTTCTTTGCGAATTAATGAAAATTTTACATGAAAGGTTCAAAATTTTAATTTTAAAACACTTCAATTATTCAGTCCCATATTTAAGAGGTGTATTCGTGGCTGAAGGTTCTGTTTTACTCAGAGATTGGGGTACGATATCGCATATAGATTTTTCCAGTAAAGATTTAGAATATATAGAATTCTTAAGAGATTTGCTCATTAGAATTGGGGTTTCTTCTGGAGAATTTCAAAAACCTGGACTGAAATTTCAAATATACAGTAAAAGGAATTTTGAAAAATTCAAAGAATATAAATTACATTTTCTCCATCCAAATAAATGTCAAAAATTTGAAGATGGTTTTGGAAATTATAGTAGAGATGTTAAAAAGAGGTCTGAAATGATATTATCTATACTTTCTTATTTGATAAATAAACAAGGGACATATAATGACTTGTCACGTAATTTGAATAAAGGCAGAAGCACTATTCAATCTCACTACATTCCATTAATGGAAAAGGAAGGTTTAGTAAGAAGATGTGAAAAGAGAAATCGTGCATGGTTATTTGAAATTACAGAAAACGGAAAAGAATTTATAAAATCAAAAAGTCAGGAAAAGTCTTCTTTTTCTTTTATTCTTCCTTAGTTTTCTCTTCTACTTCTTTTTCGAGACCTAATTTCTCTACTAGCTCTTTATAGCGATTTCTAATCGTAACTTCTGTAACATTCACGATTGAAGCCACTTCTCTCTGAGTTCTTTTCTCCCCATTTAGGACACAGGAGATGTAAATAGCTGCTGCTGCAACTCCTGTCGGACCTTTGCCGCTTGTTATATCATGCTTCTGTGCCTGACCTAGAATCTTGATAGCGCCTGCCTGAACCTTATCGCTCAAGTTAAGCATTGAGCAAAACCTTGGAACGAATGTCTGAGGGTCTGCTGGAAGAATCCTTATTCTCAATTCTCTTGAAATGTACCTGTATGTTCTCCCAATATCCCTTTTCTCAAGGCCAGATGCTTCTGCTATTTCATCAAGTGTTCTTGGAGTGTCAAATTGTCTGGAAACACCATAAACTAAAGCCGCAATAACAGACTCAATTGATCTTCCCCTGACCAAGCCTTTATCAACAGCTTCCTCATAATACCTGCCAACCTTTTCATGAACTGACTTCGGCAGGTTAAGGAATGAAATTACCCTCTGCAATTCTGAGAGTGCGAATGACAAATTCCTGTCCTTAGATTCGATAAGCCTTTTATGCCATTTTTTTAAGCGGTAGTATTGGGCTCTTTTTTTGCCTGGGACTTTATATAATTCCCCAAGGCCTTTCCCAATTTCAGTTGTCAATCCTTTATCATGCTTAGTATATGTTAATGGGGCTCCTGACCTTGCCCTATTAGAGGATTGTTCAGAATCGAATGATCTCCATTCCTGGCCTCTGTCTATGAAATCTTCCTCTAGAACCAACCCGCACTTAGCGCAAACTATCTCTCCCCGATTCTTATCTTCAATGAATAGAGTGCCCCCGCAATCCGGGCATTTTTTGCCTGATTTTTCAAAGCTCGCCATGATGATCACTAATAAGTAAAGATAGTAAAGTATTTAAAGTTATCGTTTCGACTTGAGCCATGTTGAGTCCCGATATTATTTCGCATCTGTTTCTTAATCATACAATCACCTAACAACATTCCTGTAAAACATCCCTAAAAGACATTCTGACCTCATTTTCCTCATAAAAGCTTCGTTTGGTGTTTCTGCATTCTCAAGATCCAATGACCCATGAAGCCTGTTGTTGTACCAACTCATAAATTCTTCTGCTGAGTTAAATCTATGCCTGTGTCTCTTGTATTCCTGCACCCATCTTTCTACCTTTCCGTTGGTTTGGGGATTGCTTCTTCTCGAGGGTATGTGCTTAATCCCAACATATTCCAAGTATCTGAGATATTTGCTCTCCGCCTTTCCTTTTTTGTTTTTCTTATTCGGGAAGAATTGGGTTCCTCTGTCAGTATTCAATTCGTTGATAGACCCGCAATAAGATTTTACCTCTGAAATCGCTTTGTTAAGGACATCAATAGAGTTTCTTGTACTGGCACTGTTGAACTCTCCTATTGACAGAACCTTCCTGGATGCATCGTCCTCGTAAGCGATAACCTGCTTTCCCATCCATTCCAGCCAGTCAGCATGCACCAGAGACAAAGAATGTTTTCTCTCGTATCTGCATCTCTTTCTCTGTCTTTTTTTCCTTTCATTTTCCTTGGCATAACCTCTTTCTAGGAGATATTCGTGGATCCTATTGTGTGGTATGTTTATCCTGTAATACCTCTTTATGTGATACCTGAGCAGCCTAGCTCCCAGAAATACCTCGTTATACGCTTTACCTATGATTTGTTTTTCTTCCTCCGTGAGTCTCTTTTTTGGCCTTCTATTCTTTTTCAGCATAGGTATCTTACCGACTGTGGGACAAAAATAATTAGCTAATGATCAATGATAACAACATAAGCCCTCTTGTTCATGTATTTCTTAGGGCAATCAATCTTTGCTCCATTTCCATACCTAGTCACATTCTTTTCGTATATTGTCAAAACTTTGCCGTCTTTTATCACAAGTTCATTCTCTTTGATTGCTTTTATTTCTCTTGGCATATAATAGTATTTACATGTAAATACATAAATACTTATTTTCCTAATAAATTATCAGATGAGACTTACTCAAAAGAAGCTTGACAAAACCCTCAAACAGATGGATTACATAATCAAGCTCTACAAGAAAAAATATTCTAAGGTTGAAAAAAGAGACTGGAGAACCTACGAGCAAAGGCTGGCATATAGGATAAAAACAGCTGCAAAAGAGCTTGAGCCGATAATAGAAGAGGCGTATTCAAGCATAGAAATGGCGAAAGAAGAAGCAAGGGGAAGGCCTCGGGATATCACAGTTCCTAAGAAAATTCTGATACTTCTTCTGAAAGAAATTTTTCAATTAAGCAACAGAAAAATGGCAAACCTTCTCATGTTCTTTACTGTCTTGAGCGGGATAGACACAAGCTACAAGACTGTTGAAAGGGTTTATTCTGATCCTGCTGTAAGGATGACTATTCACAATATGTATGCAATAATGGTCAAAAAGAAGGGGATTACAGACGTTGACTTGTCAGGAGACGGCACAGGATACAGCCTGACAATAACCAAGCATTACAGGAATGTAAGCAAAGAAAAAGGTGTAAAAGAAGGAAAGAAAACTGAAAAAGGAAGGAAGCTTTTCGCCTACTCATTCGCTTTCATGGATCTTGATACTGGGATGTATGTAGGGTATGGAACAAGCCTGAAATCAGAGAAAGAAGCCTACAAGAGAGCCATTCTGATGGCTAGAAGCATGGGAATATCTGCCAATAGCATAAGGCTTGACAAATACTACAGCAACAGAACAATACTCAAAGATTTTCCAGATGCGAAGATTTACATCATCCCAAAGAAGAACGCAACAATAAGAGGCCCTAAAGAATGGAAAGAAATACTAGTGAGATTCATTGAAGACATATTTTCCTATCTGTCTGAATACTACCAAAGAAACAATTCTGAAAGCGGATTCTCAGCTGACAAAAGAATGTGCGGATGGAAAGTCTGGCAAAAGAAAGAAGAAAGAATAGACACCTGCTTATTGTGCAAGGGAATTTGGCACAATATGATGCGAATTGGTTAATTTTGTCCCACAGTCGTATCTTACCTGTTCGTTTATACTCCTTGTATAATTGTTGAACTCTTCTTCTAGAAATCTTTTGAGCGATTGCTATCTCTTTAGTCTGTTTTCCGTTTTTCTTCCATCTTATTATCCAATCTATTTTCTTTTGTGTTAGCATTAAAGGAATAGCATTGGAGGTACGAAATAATTTCAGGACTCTACATTTCGACTTGAGCCCATTTGGATAAGAAATGGCTTGCAACAAAACCTATGTAAAACACGAAAATTTTGGGCTTTCAGAAGGAATTGTATATTGAAAGGTTATAACCTAGCCTCTTAAACTCAAATAGAAAACTAAGCCCAATTAACCTTATTTTCTTAAAATAAAAGTTTAAATTCGTTTTTTTCGATTGAAAGGTTTATAAAATCTCCCTTTAAACGAAAATGTTTAAATAATCTACAATCCAATTTTTATTCTAGTTATGGAGGTGTTTGAATGGTTAGGGATTTTCCGCTTGCCCCTTTAGAGAACATTGCAAGAGAGGCTGGAGCTGAAAGAGTATCTGTATCAGCTGTAAAGGCATTGAAGGAGTCGGTTTTAGACGCTGCAGAAGCAATTGCAAAAGATGCTGTAAGCGCTTCACATCATGCAGGCAGAGTAACAGTAAAATCCAGCGATATCAAGATCGCCTGCAGATAGGCTTAAGGTGAATTAATGGGAGATACTACAATCAAAAACTTAAAGAAAGGCGGGTTTATACTTATTGATGACATTCCCTGCAAAGTAGTTGCTGTAAACATTTCCAAATCCGGCAAGCACGGCGCTGCTAAAGGCAGGGTTGAAGGCATGGGCTTATTTGACGGAAGAAGGAGAAACATAATCAAGCCCGCTGATGCCAAAGTATCAGTCCCTATTCTTCTTAAAAAACAAGGCCAGGTCCTTGCAATAGTCGGAGAGAAAGTTCAGCTTATGGATATGGTTGATTATTCTACTTTTGAATTGGATATGCCTGAAGAGATGAAAGGCAAGCTAGAATCCGGGCAGGAAATTATTTATTATGAGATACAAGGCGTAAGGACGCTTCAAGCTCCAAGGTAATTATTTGCTTAAGACAAGGCCGCTTTCTTCCAGTTTTTCAATTATTCCTTTCAATGCGGCTTGGACTATATCTCTATTGCCGTCAACAGAAAAAACATCGGTCATGCTCTCAAGATTGGTTTCGCCGTCACATTGGACCCAGACCATGAAAGCGATAGGATCTATTGTTACGTTTTCTTTAGTTTTAGGGTCTACAAGGACATAAGCATTGCCTACTCTTGTCCATGCCATTTCTTTTGTTTTTTTGGGCAGATTCACTCGGCTTCTCCTTCCTCTTGCATAGGCGTGGCAATGTGCTTGATCAGGACTATATCCCCAATAGATTCAACCATCTGGTAAGGGACTATCACTCCTTTCTTGTTTCCTACTATCTTGCCGAGAAATGTCCCTTTGGCTGCTTCTATGACTATAGCCCGCAGCTTAAACCTGGAAAGGTCGAATTCAACATCAGAGACTTTGCCGCAATAAAATCCCTTGTCAGTGAACACATCCTTGTTAAACATCTCCGAAACATCTTTTACAGTAATGGGCATTTTTTAAACCTCCTTGAAATTAATTATTAACTATTGACTTATTAAATTTTAAGAAATTAATAATTTAAGTGTATTCATGAAAAGCTGAGGTCGCTTAATCAGGTAGAGCACTGGCCTGCTATTTTTTGCAGATAGTCAGCGTCCTTCGGGACTTAAGGGTTCAAATCCCTTCCTCAGCGTTAATAGGAAATTTCCTAACGTTCGAACCCATCACCGTATCTTTAGAATGGTTGAGATTGATTTTTATATTGAGCAACTTTAGAAAAGTAGTTCTAAATGCATTTAAATCCTAACACCGATTATTTGTTAGTTAAGGGCCGATGGTCCAGCTGGTTAAGACGCTGATGATTAAGCGGAACCTTGACGATCTCTGGATCAAAATGGCAGAAATCGCAGGTTCAAATCCTGCTCGGCCCACTATAATATTTTTAGTATAATTTCTCTTCTTTTATTTTTCAGAGGATGATGAAATGGTATTTTAATTAAAAAATCTCTGAGTATTTTTTTTGAGCCTATATAAATTCTCCATTCTATGAGATCTCTATTAATCTCCCCTGGTTTAGATGGTGAAGGAAATTTATAAATTCTATTCGATATATTAAGTCTCTTGAGAGCCGCAGAGACATCTTCAACAAATCTTTTATCAGCTTGTAGAAAGACGAAAAATAGAGATTTTGTTCCTTTTTCAACATTGGATAAGCAACCATCTGTATCAAATAGACCAGAAAGATAACTTATGAGAAGTTTTTTATTTTTAAGAACAATTTTCGGTATTTTAATTTTACCTTTTTTATTTCCAACTGGAGAAAATAATGAGAAGAAGTGGTTAATCACTTTATTTCCAATTATTAAACGGTAATATTTACCTCTATCCATATCATATGTTTTGGGGGTGTAATCGAAAACGTCTTTAATAATTGGTTTTAGAATTTTTTCCAGATATTCCCTCGATTCACAAGTTATTGTAACATACCTTCTACTTTTATCTATAGAACCATCACCATGAATTACACCTATAAGATAAGATAATTTTTTCCCAATAACTTTTGGTAAAACACATTTTACTCTTCTAGAAGAAATGAAAGTAAATTCTTTATATATTTTTTCCATAATATTTTCATCAATACTTTGAAGGTTTCTAAGATATTTTAGAGGTATTGGAGATTTCCCATTCAACCAATAATAATAAGTCGAGATATGGACTTTATCCCTAACCAGTTTAAAAACATCAATCTTATTTCCAGCATGAATTTGTTTAAGTATATTATCTACACCAAAAATTACAAAATTTTCAGGAAATTTATCCAAATAGTTTTCTAAATTTATCATGATAATATTTAACCTCCCGTATTTTAATATATTTACAATCTATCATTCGAATAAAAATAAATGTTTATTAAATTAACTAACCTTAATTAGATAGATAAGCTCCCGTCGTCTAGTCCGGCCAAGGATGGCGGCCTTTCGAGCCGTAGAGGAACGAAGGTTTCGCGGAAACACGGGTTCGAATCCCGTCGGGAGCATTAGGAAAAAATCCTTTTTAGGCGATTTTATGTCTTACAGACCGATGATGCCGGAAAAACAAGTCCAAGAAAGACAAAAATGGCACGACAAAGCATATAACGAAATGAAAAATCGAAAAAATCTATCATTAACATACTTAGGCAGGAAATTCATAGTTCCAAAACAAGTTTTTCCACCTGCACCTATGTCAAAACTTCTTGGCAAGTCTGTTCTAAAAGAGGTAAAAAAGACAGATAGGGTGCTTGACATGGGAACAGGCAGCGGAGTTAATGCTATTCTTGCGGCTTCTAAGTCTTCAGATGTTGTTGCTGTTGATATCAATCCTTATGTCATAAGATGTGCAAAACTAAACGCAAAAAAGAACAAAGTAGATTCAAGAATAAAATTTCTGAACAGCGATTTATTTGAAGAGGTCAAAGGGAAGTTTGATTTGATTATATTTGACCCACCTTTTCGATGGTTTACACCAAGAGATATGTTAGAGAGGAGTGTAGCTGATAAGAATTACTCGACATTAACAGCCTTTTTCAGAAGCGCTAAAAAATATCTGAATGAAAATGGAAGAATTCTGATTTTTCTCGGTACTAGTGGCGATTTAAATTATTTGAAATTCTTGATTAAAAAACATGAGTTTAAGAAAAAAGAGATGGCTAGAAAAGAATTGAAAAAAAATGGCAGAAAATATGTGTATTACACTTACAAGTTGTCTGTAAGCTGACACCGATGAAGTGCATAATTTTCATCTCCTTGAATAGTACCAATATGAGATCACAAAACTACCCAAGCATACAAAACCCAAAGAACTATTGTAATAATATTCAGAAAGAACCCATAACTGATCATGTTCCTGAAGTTAACGTACCTGCTCCTAACAACAATCGCATTAGGCGGGGTGGCTATAGGAAGCATAAACGCCATGTCGCTGCAGACTGCAACCGTGAGTATCCCTAAAAACGGATTAAATCCAGCATATTTGTAGAATTGGACAATGACAGGAATGAGTGTTGCAGATAAAGCCGTGTTTGAGATCAGTTCTGTTGAAAAATTCGCGATCACAGCAGTAGCAATCAAGAAGACTAATTCATCCTTCGGAAGAAAACCCATGACCTGAATGAAAAGATCTGACACACCTACATTCAACAAGACATTGCCTAGTGCCAAAGCCCCGCCGATCATAAGAATAATATTCCATGGAATTTTAGCATCCTTTAGCCGGAGGATAGATTTTTTATTCGATTGTATGAAGAAGAGCGAGAATGACCCCAGTATTCCTATCATAATATCATTCAATTGGAACCCGATTTTTTCAGAGATGTAAGGCCTGAACAGCCACGCTAAAACCGTCAACACAAGAACCAGAATAACCAGTTTTGCTTCATGACTGAGTTTAATATCCTCGACTTTTACTACAATTTTTTCTGGCATCTTAGTCCTCCAGCTCATGTAGAGCCAAAGGACAAACAAAAGTATAAGGGTGAATGGCATTACAGCCTTCGCCCACATCATAAAACCTGTGCTGATGCCTTCTCTCATCATATATTCCGCTCCTATCAGGTTTGTGGTTGTGCCTATCAAAATGCCTGTCCCGCCAATGGATGCTGAGTAGGCTATTGTTAACAGGAGGTATGTCCTGTAGCCTTTGCCTTCGTTTTTTATTGCGGTTAGGATGCCCAACCCGATCGGAAGCATTAAGGCGGTTGCAGTTGTGTTTGCCATAAAAGTCGAGAGAAGGGCTGTTGATAGTATTACCCCGAGGATAGTGAGTTTAGCGTTTTTGCCGAATATTTTCAGGATCGAGAAAACGACTTTTTTGTCTATCTTCCACTTGGAGACAGCAGAAGAAAAAATAAAACCTGAGATGAATAGTAGCAGCACGCCAGAGAAATAATTCTTGGCAACGTCTAGAAAGGAAGTTAGTCCCAGAAGAGGAGCGGCGACCAAAGGGATTAGTCCTGTCACCCATAAAGGCACAATCTCGCTTGTCCAGAGGATTACACACAGGGAGAGGATGAGTAGTGATAATTTTATCTTCAGGTCTATTGTAGTCAAGAACACTGCGAACCAGACAAGGAGCAAGACCAAGAGCCAAGTCATTGTTTTCATGTCATCAATAGGTTATTAGTTTCTAGAAGTAAATAATTCTTGGGGTGAATTGTTTAACTTAAATATTTTTGATTTCACAAAGTTATTAATTATTCAGGCAGGGGTAGCAAAGTCTGGTCAAATGCACAGGCCTTAGGAGTCTGTCCGTTAGTCGGTTCGTGAGTTCGAATCTCACCTCCTGCATAGATTTTTCATCATATATCGGATAGATAAATTTATAAGCTATCCGATACAATAATTAATTGTGTTAATAGACGAAAAAATTTACGAAAGACTACTAAAAAAGAAAAAAGAACTTGATAGCTTAAGGCCTTTGCCGAAAAGTGCCCTTGAAAAACTTAAAAGTCAATTCGCAATAGAACTAGCGTACAACTCAAATGGAATAGAAGGAAATTCTCTCACTTTAAAGGAAACAAAACTAGTGATAGAAGAAGGAATAACGATAAAAGGAAAGACTCTTAGAGAGCATTTTGAAGCCATAAACCATCAGAAAGCATTTGAATTCTTGGAGAGTATCATCAAAACAAATGCTAGCATAACTGAAGACGTTATAAAAAATATTCATAGGATTATCTTAACTGGAGTAGAAGATGAGTGTGTTGGAAGATACCGAGATGTCAATGTTAGAATACTTGGAGTAATAAAGAGCCCTCCAAGATTCGAAAAAATAGGACAAAAGATGAAAGAGTATGAGGATTATATAAAGAAGAACCCTGAAAAGCTAAACGTTATAGAGATGGCGGCGGCAATCCATTATAAACTCGTTGAAATACATCCATTTATAGATGGGAATGGCAGGGCATCAAGGCTTTTGATGAATCTTTTCCTTATGCGTCATGGATTCCCAATTACAATAATACTAAAAGTAGAAAGAAAAAAATATTATGATACCCTCAAAAAAGCGGATGAAGGTAATTTAAAACCATTTATTGACTTTATAGCAAAAAATATTGAAAGAAGTCTGGACCTATATTTAGATTCATTTAAAGGTGGTCAGGGTTTTATTAGCTTGGCTGAAGCGTCAAAAGATTTTTCGTATTCACAGGAATACTTAAGTCTCCTCGCAAGAAAGGGAAGGATAGAATCTGTAAAGCTTGGCAGGAATTGGTTTATTAAAAAAGATGCGATAGAAAGGTATATCAAAACAAAGAAGAAATGAACCTGCTTATCTTAGAATAATTTCTCTTCTTCTTGTGCGGGATTTCAGATGTAGACTAGTCGCATATTTCCCTGCATGTATTCTACAGAAATATTATTTCTTTTAATTTTTTAGTAGGCAATATAATTTATGAAAAAAATTGAGAGCAACAAAGCACCTATACCTAAAGCTTGGTATTCCCAGGCGATAAAAACTGGAAAGATGCTGTTCACTGCTGGCCAGATTCATTTAACAGCGGATGGAAAGTTATTGGAGGGGGATATAAAAGAACAAACACATCAGGTAATGAAAAACCTTAAATGTATCTTGGAAGAGGCTGAATTTTTTTTTAAGGACGTTGTTAAGACCACAATTTTCATTGTTGATATGGCAACTTATTCTGAAATAATCCAAGTTTATTCAACCTATATGTCTGAACCATATCCGGCCAGAGAAACTGTCTGCGTAAAAGAATTGCCTCTTGGGGCAAAATTAGAAATAAGCCTGATTGCCGTCAAGAATTGAAACCTACACTAAACCACTAACCCTTTTAAACTTTTAACTCCCACATATTGTAGATAATATGGTCAAAAGAAAAGGTTTTCCGTCAGAAGGAGAAGTCGTCCTAGTCACCGTTAGAAATATCACGCCTTACTCAGCCTTATGCTCTATAGACGAATATCCTGGCAAAGAAGGGATGATTCATGTTTCTGAGGTTTCAGGAAAGTGGGTCAGGGACATCAGAAATTTCGTGAAGCAAGACAAGCAGTATGCAGCAAAAGTGTTGAGAGTAGACGAGGAAAGGGGCCACATTAACTTGAGCTTGAAAAGGCTTTCAAAAAAGGATTCTGAAAGGAAAATACAAGACTACAAAAATGAGGAAAGGGCCGAAAAGATGTTGGAAATGGTTGGGAAAGAGCTCAACCTGCCTCTGGAAAAAATTTACGAAGAGCTAGGCTACGATCTTCAAGAGACATTCGGGGATATGTTTATCGCATTTAATCTTGCATTAGAAGACCCGGAAAAATTAGCTAGAAGAGGGGTAGACAAAAAATACATAAAAGTCATGGAAAAAATAGCGAAAGAAACCATAAAAAAGAAGGAAGTCGAAATAAAGACTGTCCTTGAGTTAAAATTCTTCACAGGGGATGGAGTCAATAAAATAAAAGACTTTCTTGATCACCTGCACGAAAAATATAAATGGGAAATAAGATATATTAGTGCGCCAAGATATTCTATAGAGATAAAAACAAACAGCCCGAAACAGGCTCAAAGAGACTTGAGGGAAAAATTGGAAAAAGAGATCTTGACTGTAAAAGACGGTGAAGCTGACTTTAAAATAGGGGTGGAATGAAATGGATGGGACAAAAATAAAACTATTGGAAAAAATGCCTAAGCTAAACAACCCAATATTTATCGAGGGTTTGCCTGGTGTAGGCAATATCGGAAGGATAGCTGTAGGCTATTTGCTTGAGGAATTGAAAGCAAAAAAATTTGCGGAATTATTCTCTTCCCACTTTATGCCTTTTGTATTGGTACATCAGAGCTCTGCTGTGCATGTGCTTAAAAATGAATTCTACTACTGGAAGTCAGACAAGCCAAAAGGCAGGGATATTATTTTTCTAATAGGGGACAGCCAAAGCGTCGATCCAATAGGGCATTATGAGATCGTGGAAACCATTCTAGACTTTATAGAGCAGCTCGGCGTCAAGGATATAATCACAACTGCCGGATTAAGCGTCCAGAATCGGGGCGTAAGCGAGAATCTAATAGGGGTTGTGACCGACCCTAAAGTCATCCAAAAATACAAAAACCAGGGGATAGATTTTGATGCCGGAAGCAAGGTTGGGACTATAATCGGGGCATCCGGCCTATTGCTGGGTTTAGGAAGGTATAGAGGCATGGATGGAATGTGCTTATTAGGGCAAACAGCAGTAGTGCCAGAAATCCCAGACCCAAAAACTGCAGAGGTAGTTTTAAAAACTTTAATTAAGATATTAAACGTTAAAATTGACCTGTCTGAACTCAAGGATAAGATAAAAGAAATGGAAAGCTTCATGAAAAAGATCCAAAAAGTCCAGACAAAAGCTTTATCCCAGATGCTGGCTGAAGAGATGAAAGAGCCGAAAGCGTCCAAGGAAGATCTAAAATATATAGGTTGATCAAATGGTTGAAGAACTGCTGATACCAAAAGAGGAATACCTATCTTACGGCATACACATAGGAATGAAATCCAAAAATGCAAGCATGAAGAGATTCATCTACAAGATAAGGGAAGATGGGCTGTCTGTGTTAAATCTGAAGCTGCTGGATGAAAGAATAGGCATAGCAGCAAAGTTCCTTGCAAAGAACAAAAAAATACTTATTGTCGGGAGAAAGGCGAATGCCCAAAAAGGCGCTAAAAAATTAGCCGAAGTTATCGGGGCGGATTATGTGATAGGGAGGTTTATGCCTGGGACTCTTACAAACCCAAATTACAGCAAATTCCTTGAGCCTAATGTAGTTTTATTGACTGATCCCCTGTCAGACAAGCAGGCATTAAAAGAGGCTACTGATTCAAGAATATCAGTTGCTGCTTTATGCGATACCTTCAATGATGCCAAGAATATTGATTTAATTATCCCCTGCAATAATAAAGGGAGGAAATCTATAGCTTTGGTATTCTGGCTTCTTGCAAGAGAGATATTAAAGAATCGCGGAGAAAAGGAATTCAGCCATAAAGTAGAAGAGTTCATGTCAGAGACTGAAGAGTAACTGGTATATTTATTAAAACAATCCTATAATTTAATAGTGATCGCATGATTTGGATATTATTGGCATTGGCGGTAGTGATCTTCCTAGTAGTAGTCTCCTATATCAACAGGATTATTCTGCTAGGGAACAGAGTAGATAATGCATGGTCGCAGATAGATGTGCAGCTGAAGAAGAGAGTAGACCTAGTTCCAAACTTGGTTGAAACAGTCAAAGGCTACATGAAGCACGAGAAAGACGCGATAAGCGCAGTGACAAAAGCCAGGGAAAGGATGCTAGGCGCAAAAACCGACGAAGATAGGTTAAAGGCGAACAGCCAGATTGCTGGCGCATTGAAGACTATTTTCGCATTGGCAGAGAATTACCCGAACCTGAAAGCAAACGAGAATTTCATGATGCTTCAGGAAGAGCTGTCAGCAGTTGAGAACAAGATTGCATATTCCAGGCAATTCTACAATGATTCCATATTGATGTACAATAATCTAGTGTCAACATTTCCAGGAGTGATTTTTGCAGGAATAATAGGAAAAGAAAAGAAGAAACACCTTGAGATAACTGCCGAAGAAAGGAAGCCGGTTAAAGTAAAATTCTAGTTGGTTGAACAAATGGATAGATTAAATGTCCAAGATGAAATAAGTAGGAATAAGTTTAAGTCTTTAGTACTGGTGGGAATTGTTTTTCTTTCTCTTATTTTTCTTGCTTATGCTATCGCTCAATTCTACGACCCTGCGTCTGCTTACCTATTTGTAACAGTTGCGCTTATATTTTCATTATTGTTCACAATTTTCTCTTATTACTATAGCGATAAGATTGTTTTAGCATCTGTACGTGCCAGGCCTGCGAATAAAAAGGAGCATGCATATCTTGTAAATGTTGTCGAGGAATTAGCATTAGCCGCTGGCATCTCTGCCCCGAAAATATATGTGATAGATTCTGATGAGATTAATGCGTTTGCAACTGGCCGCAACTATGAGCATGGGGTGATATGCGTGACTTCAGGATTAATGAATATCCTAAACAGGTCAGAGCTGGAGGGTGTTATTGCACATGAGATGTCACACATCAAGAATTATGATGTTCGTTTCGCTACACTAGTTGCTGTGATGGTTGGTATGATTATTATTATTTCTGATTTGTTCAGGAGGAGCTTATGGTTTGGCGGAGGAAGAAGCAGGGATAGGGATAATAAAGGCGGGGGCATTCTTCAGATAGTTGGCTTGGTTTTTTTAATTCTCGCCCCGATTTTCGTGAAACTTATCCAGCTTGCCATTTCTAGGAAGAGAGAGTATTTGGCGGACTCTAATGGGGCTTTCCTGACAAGATATCCTGAAGGTCTTGCGTCTGCGTTAGAAAAAATAAAGAAAAATAATAAAGGTGAGTTAAAAGTGAGCAGGGCGGTTGCTTCATTGTTTATTGCAAATCCATTCTCTGCTAAAAAAGTTGCTGAAATGATTTCAACTCATCCGGATATTGATTCCAGAATTAAGAAATTGAGAAGCATGTAACTAATTTAAGTCTTAACAATAACTTTTACAGAGTGTTGATATGGAAAAAAACCTGAATGAAGTGCTGAATGGATTGGAACGTCTGCCACAAGTAATCACACCAAAAGATGCATCGCTCATCCTAGCTTATACAGGAATATCACCAGATGCAAAAATAGTTGATGCAGGATCAGGATCGGGTTTTCTTGCAATATTCTTAGCATGGTACTGCCCTAAAGGAAAAGTAATCACATACGAAAAGAGAATGGAATTCACAAAAATAGTTGAAAGAAACATTTCTAAAACTGGATTAAAAAATATAGAAGTGAAAAACAAAGATGTTCTTGAAGGGATAGAAGAGAAAGATATTGACTTAATAACACTCGACATGAAAGACTGTGAGCAGGCTATTCCTGAAGCTTATAAGAAATTGAATGCTGATGGGTGGCTAGCTGTTTACTCGCCGCATATAGAACAGGTTGAAAGAATAGTTGAAGAGATGAGAAAAAATAAATTCAAAAATATCGAAATTGTTGAGAATATTGTCCGCGAGTGGCAGAGTGAATTTGGATATACAAGGCCTAAGAGCCAGGGTTTGATGCATACTGGATGGCTGACTTTTGGGAGAAAATGATTAGTCACAATACACTATTCTATCCTCAGAATTACTAGATGATGTAACAGTAACTATATGTTTACCTGAATCATAAGATGTGATCCCAACAGCTACTTTATTTGATTGTGAATTTATAGGATCTAAAGTCCCATAATCATCTGAGAGAGAGCCATCAATAAAAACCTTTATTCCACCATCGGCTATATCAGATGTTCCAGTATTTGAAATGATCAATGTTATTTTACCATTTATGCATGAAGCGTCAATAATAGATATTGTGCTTGAGGTCAGCTCATTAATACTATTAATAGATGACAAGTAAAGAAGAGCCGTTGCTGCTATAAGAGCCCCTATTATCAAGCCCAGTATTATCAACGGGATCAGAACTACAGCTATAGACCTTATTATAGAGAACTTATGCAATTTTGATACCCCGACTATTTCTAAAATTAAACCATATAATCCAGCGAAAATCCCGACTAAAGGTATTTGGCCAAGGATTGCTGTCGGTGTCATTCCAATTACAACAGCTGTTAATGTTTTCTCGAAACCCCTGCCCCCAAAAATGTAGACAAAGATGTGAAGTATAAAGCTTATGATGATTATGAAAACGAAGCCAAGAGTTATCATTAAAAAGAAGGATATTATAGTAAAAATTACATTGAATAAAAACACTCCAGATGTCGATAGTAATGGCGATATAGGGCCAATTATATCTGCTAGTCTTTCTACTATTTCCATCCATGCCTTTACATTTAACAGGCTCACCACGAAACCAATTAAAACATTGACAAGGCTCAGTTGAACCCAAAACTTATACAATTCGCCAATCGACTGCTCTTTTAATTTGCTGAAAAAATTGACTGGGTCAAACAGTATTTTAGGGATGATTTTCAAATCGTCAAACATGATTATAATTCACAAAATGCCTTTAAATAAGTGTTTGGTAGGAAACTGGGATTGGGTTTTGAAGTAGTTACCCGATTCAATCATCAAAAATAAACAAGTCATCAATCGTTGTTTTCAATGCATTGGCTACCTGATGCGCCAGCCTAAGTGATGGGTTGTACTTTCCTTTCTCTAAAAAAAGAATAGTCTCCCTTCTGACACCTACTTTTTTTGCTAAATCTTCCTGTGTCATATCATATCTTGCTCGGAGTTCCTTGATTTTCGTTTTCATTCTAAATCCCCTTTTCTGTTGTAATATACCCAGCAAACAGCAAACAAAATACTCATCAAACCCACCGTAACGCTAGTCGCTTGGCTTACATCCCTGAACTTTATTAAGTCTTCGGATAAAAATCCAACTGCCAGCAACATATAAAGCGAAATATAGAATGCTCTAGAGGTTGCTTTTTCCATTACTCTTTTGCTTCTCTCATCCTGCAAAGGAAAGCCTTTTTTGATATCACTATTCCCCCTTATGAAAACAGATATGGCAAAAACAAGTATTGTAACTACAATAAAAATTCCTCCAGCTCCCCCCGCTACATTGCCTCCAATAAAAGATTTTAGTGAAAACAGAGTTCCGGTTACAATTACAAACAAGCTTACTATAATTATCGCTATCAATCTGATTTTATCGCTGCCTTCTTTATTATTTTTCGTTTTCATTTTTTATCACCTGTTATTTATTTAAAACATTTTATTAGTTTTATTTAACTTTATATTAGATATATTTAACATTATAGTATTTAAAGTTAATGTTTGTGGTGTGGAATAAACATTTCATGTGATAGCCATGAGGTAAGTGAGATCGAAACTTGAAGTTTATTTTGTAACTCCAATACTCGAATTTGATGGTTTAAGTGTCATTTTAAAAATAGTAAAATACTGAAAAATAAATTCCAAATAACAACAATTGATAAAAAGAATATTTCAGGGACGCTACAAGTCCTGTATTTGAAGAAAAGACGTCCCAATTGCTAAAGTTAAAGAAATTATCAAAGATATCAACCCTATTATATAATTGACTTTAAAAAGATAGTAGTGAAATATAATAGACCAAGGTATTAAAATAACAAACATCGAGAAGGATAAAATTTCATGAATCCTAGATTTGCGACCCGTTGGCACAATTCCGGATATATCGTAAATATACCTGCAACTATGGGAGGGACAGATACCAAAAATTGTTGAGTAATGAAAAGTTGTAAATGATTGTGAAAGCAAAAATTGTTTGAAGAATCCCAGCAAAAGTCAATGAAAAGTTGAATAATTTTCCAGATTCTTTAGTTGTGCCGCAGGAAGATATCGTGTTCTTTTTAAAAGTGAAATTTTTGTTCATTTCCCAGCATATATAAAAAATAACCGGCATAAAAATAGCGTTCATTAAACCAGAAAGTTTACCAATATGATTCAGTAAAAGTAGCATATACAAATTTTGTTTTAATTTTTATTAAATTTTTGCAAATAGCATCACTATAAACGAGACTTATGAGAATTCCAAGTCAAAAAATTGTGGGGTAAAAATTATAACCCAAGGTTAGATGGTGTGAAATGAATTCAAACTTAAAGTCAAGAGTGGGGTAACTGGGATTTGAACCCAGGTCACGAGGTCCCGAACCTCGAAGCCTAAACCAAACTAGCCGATTACCCCAATGTCATCTGTTTTTCTTCTTTTATCTCTTCATGTTTCTCCCCAAGCTGTTTTTTTATTGTATTCGCAACTTGAGGCCCAACTATTTTTGACAAGTTTAACAGCGATATTTCACGAAGGTCTGACATTGATTTTAGATTATGATCAAATAACCTTCTCCCCCTGATACGACCTATCTGCTCAAGCCTAACAAGCGGCAGCAGCTCTTCTTTCACCCCGTACTTCAACCTGACTCTCAGCTTGCGGATGCTTCCAAGGGTTTTTTTCACCCCTAAAAGCACGCCCAACTCATTGAGTGAATACAGCAGCCAATCTGCATTCTTTAGCCTGGTGTATAATTCCCCTGGTGTGACCCTGAATTGTGAAAGCAGCTGGTCTTCTGTTTTCTCGTGTACCCATGATTCAAAAAGCATCGCAGTCTTAACGCTCCTTACAAAACTATCATAATCTTCGTCATGCTCTTCTGGGGATTTTTCAAGGAATATAGACCGCGCTATTTTATCATCCACTTCCTTGAAGTCATTATTTGTCACTGTAAGCAGCGGTTGCATCTCAAGCGTTTTTGAGATTACATGAATAAGCGTAAAGTCTGGGGTGGATTCATTTGATTTCTTCAATGATCTAACAAAATGATAAGCTGTTATTGGATCTATGTAAAGTTCGGAAACCCTTTTGCCGATTTTAGTCGGGAATATTTTATCCTTTTTATGCTGGAGGAATTTGAAATCAATCAACATCTCAAGGATTTTGTCAAGCTTTTCTTCGATATCAGTTATATCCCCGTACTGGTGAGCGTAGAAAGTTTTTTTGAAAAACCCTATTAAACTTTTTCTGGAATCAATAAAACCTGAAGCTATCAAAGCCAAAGTATGCATCCGTAGAACTGGCTCTAGGGATAATTTAGAATAGATATCTTCTGGGTCACCAAGTATGTAAGTTTCTGTGAGTTTATGGGAATCAGTTTCATTTTTTGCAACTAAAATTGATTCTCCCCATGAGTCATACTCAGGCCTTCCGGCTCTGCCAACAAATTGTTTGTATTCGAGAACTGGAATATATCTCATGCCATAACCAGAATAATACCTTTTGATGTCACGAATTATTACACGAAAGGCTGGCATTGAAATTCCCATCGCAAGAGTTGGAGTAGCGCAAATAGATCTTACCAAACCATTTCTAAAATTGTCTTCTATTAAACCTTTTTGTTTTCCCAATAATCCTGCGTGATGGAATGCAACTCCGTTTCTAATACAATCAGCTAATTTCTTACATTGGCTTGTCGGGGATTCTAGAACATTCAGAATTTTATCTGATAATTTCGATAATTCTTGCCTTTCGTTTTTTCCCAAAAATGTTCGGTTAAACTTTCCTAATTTTTCTGCAAGAGATTCTGCGTTTCTTCTGGTTGAAACAAAATAAAAACATTGCTTTCTTAATTTATTTGTGTTTTCAAGAATACTTTGTTCGGTTGATAGAGCTGCATTGAGATCATATCCCTCCCTTCCAAAAAATTCCAGCTTGTTGTCAAAATAAACCCCTTCATATAATTCAATCGGCCTAAAGTCAGACTTAATAGATTTGGCATTCAGCCATTTTGCAATCTCATCAACATTGCTAATAGTAGCGCTCAGACCAAGAATTTGCGCATTAGGTATGGTCTCGCGAAGCCTTGTTAGAGTAATCTCAAGAGTAGGGCCGCGTGAAGGATCATTAAGAAGATGAATCTCATCAACAACAACTAGGCCTATATCCTTAATCCAATCAGCTTCATGCCTCATAAGTGAATCGCATTTTTCTGTAGTGAGGATAATCAAATCATAATTTGCTAGCCACTGGCTTGTTGAATCAAGATCGCCAGTTGATATTGTCACTTTAATGCCTGACCCCTGAAACAGTTTTTTGTAATACTGCCATTTTTCCCCGGCTAAAGCTACAAGCGGGACAAGATATATTGCTTTAGATCCCTCGGTTTTTAGTTTTTTAATCATTGCCAAAGTTGCAATCAATGTTTTTCCTGATGCTGTCGGGGCTGACACAACTTGATTCTTAAAACTTAGCAAGCCGTTTTCTATTGATTTTACCTGGGGTTCATTCAGCTGGTTAATTTTTTGCTGTTTTAACTTTTCTATAAATTCCACAGGAATGCCATGATCCTTAAGTGAGTCTATTTTCATGGTCTTGATTTTTGTTTTAAAGGATTATATTGGTTTATATTGCGAATTTCAAATTCAGCATTCCATTATCCAAACTCTTCCCAACAAGCTTTTGGTTCTGGGGAATATTCAGTATCTTAAAATACCCTTTGTCTCCAGCAAATGCCCTGATCTCAATGGAGTCAGTGAATCTATTCACTTCAATATCCCCTTCGGACTTAACATCAGGCAGAGGAACAGTAATAACTATTTCCTTGTCCAGTCTCCTTACATTCACTTTTGGTTCAATGATTCTTCCAGTCAACTTTCTTTCTTCCTGTCTTTTCTCTTTATAAGGTTGCCCCTGGTTAACTGGAACAGGTCTTTGAAGTACATGAACATTAGGCTCGCCAAAACTGCTGCTGTTGATCCTGATAGTTACGCCGTTTGATCTATATGTTCTTGATTCGTATTCATTATCATTCGGCATAAGGTTTCTTAGGACGTTCATTTGGTTCTTAAGAATATCGAACATCGTGACTCTTCTGTCTGTTTTAACCCCGCATTTAGGGCAGAAGTTCCATTTCCTGTCAACTTTTAACCTGCAGTAATTGCATCTGTCATTCATAACAAAAACCTAGCTATTATTACTCGTGGAAGTTTTTAAGTTTAATTTGCATTTCTCCAAACCCAAGTTTCAAACAAAATCGCTGATAAGAATGGTTTTTCCTGGCAGACTGGTCAATATTTAAATCCTAACTAACAAATTAGTAATCTGTTACAGTTGTATCCACCTCGGGAGTGAGAGTTGCATATGAAAAGAAAAAAAGACGCTAAAAAACAAAAAGAATATGATTTAATGGTATTAAAGATGTTAAAAGAACTATCAAAAACCCAAAATGCTAGATTATCTGTAAGGGAAATCTCTAGAACTCTTGGAATTAACCCAATGGCTGTTTCCCGTTCTGTCAGGAGATTAAATAGCTTATTGGATATAAAAAAAGGCTCTAGCTTTGAAGCCTTCAGACTTCAAGTCCATTTAATAAGATTAAAGCCGGGTCTAGAAAACCTATCAATGGAAGATCTCATCAAAAAAAGCTATCTCTCAGAGAGGCTAAGCCATGAGGTTTTTGGAAGATAATTCGTTCTTTAGGTCTTAATCATGAAAATAATCAAACTGTCAGGAAAGAATGAGAACAGTATTATAGAATCGGTAGTTGATGTTCTTAGTAAAGGGGGACTTGTTGTATATCCTACAGAAACCTGTTACGGAATAGGAGCTGACGTGACAAATCAATCAGCAGTTGACAAAGTTATTAAATACAAGAAGAAGAGACAAGGTAAAGCGCTGCTGATAGCTGTTGCAGACAAAGAAATGGCAGGGAAGTATGTGAAGATAAATGAGATCGCCGAAAACATCTACGACAACTACCTCCCAGGACCTATAAGCGTTGTTTCGAAGAGCAAAGGTTATGTTGCCAAAGGTGTTGAAGCTGATGATAAAACTATAGGAATAAGAATGCCAAAATATTGCCTAGTCCTAAAAATAATTAAAAAATTTGGAAAGCCAGTGACATCAACCTCTGCTAATTCTTCATACAAAAAAACCCCTTATTCAGTGAAAGATATACTAGAAAACATATCAAAGAAGCAGAAAGATCTGATCGACTTAATAATAGATGCAGGAGAACTCCCAAAAAACAAACCTTCGACAGTAATCAACACTACATTAAACGAGATCCAAATATTGCGTGAAGGTGACGTAAACTTAAAATCACCAAAAAAAGTGATCACAAAATCTGAAAACGAAACCAAAAAGTTGGCAAAGACATTAATTCAAAAAAATAGAAATCTTGGCAAGAAACCAATAGTATTCGCTCTTCAAGGAGAATTAGGAACAGGAAAGACTCAATTTGCAAAAGGTTTAGCAAAAACATTAGGAATAAAAGAAGCTATTTTGTCGCCAACATTTATCCTAATGAGGGAATATGATTTTAAATTCAAGAGCAAAAAACTCAAGTTTTTCCATGCAGATACTTACAGGATATTTGAAGAAAAGGAATTTATTGATCTAGGCTTCAAGAATATGGTCAAAAAACCAAATATAGTTGTAATTGAATGGGCTGAAAAGGTTTCTAAAACATTGCGTGAATTGAAAAATTCTTTTGAATTAATCTGGATTAAATTTGACTACCAAGCAGATGAGAACGCAAGAAAAATAGAATACAGCAATGAAATACTGTGAGTGATAAGATGAAAATACTTGCAATAGATACTTCATGTGATGAAACCAGCGCTTCTGTATGCAGCAAAGATAGAGTCCTATCGAATGTAATTTTTTCACAGGTTGAGCTTCATTCAAAATGGAGAGGTGTAGTTCCAATAATTGCAAAAAGAGCGCACCAAGAAAGAATAAACCCTGTTATAGAAATGGCATTAAAAAGAGCAAAAGTGAAACTGGAAGGTATAAATGTTTTTGCAGTGACAGCAGGGCCTGGACTTGCAATTGCGCTTGAAGTTGGAATTAAAAAAGCCGTGGAATTATCGGTCAAATACAAAAAACCTTTAGTTTTAGTGGACCATATGGAAGGCCATATTTACGCCAATTTCGGAAAAAATGGCAAAGGAAATTATTTTAACAATTTGAAAAAAGTCAAATTTCCTTTGTTGTGCCTACTAGTTTCTGGCGGTCATACAGAGATAGTTTTAATGAAAGATCATGGAAAATATGAATTAATAGGACAGACATTGGATGATGCTGTGGGTGAAGCCTTTGATAAAATAGCCAGACCACTGATGCTCGGTTACCCTGGAGGCCCTATAATTGAAGAGTTTGCAAAAAAAGGCAGACCTGAAAGATTTCAGTTGCCAATACCGATGCAAAGAAGAAACGACTTTAACTTCAGTTATTCTGGTTTAAAAACCGCTTGTGTTGTTTCGATTGAAAAGCTTAAAAAAGAATTTGGAAAAGAATTTCCTTCTGTTATTCCGGATTTCTGTGCTTCTTTTCAAAAGACAATATCGGATTCTCTAATCTTTAAACTAAAAAAAGCTGCGAAAAAGTATAAAACCAAGCAGCTGCTCCTAGGCGGAGGCGTGGTCTCAAATAATTATATAAGAAGTCAGATGAGAAAGGAAATGAGAAAATTGGGTGTTGAAGTTATAGCCCCGAATAAAAGATTGTGTACAGACAATGCTGCTATGATTGGGTTATGCGCTTATTATAGAGCTAAAAAAAATAGATTCGTTAAAAATTTAGAGAAAGTAGATAGACTACCAAATCTCCAAATAAGCCAAAAAATTCCTTTTTAGACTAATTCATTTTCACTTACTATTACAAAGTCTCCTATTGACTTAACTGCGTTGAATGGAATCAGAATTTTTCCTCTTTCGTCTGCCTTTAAATTCAAGTCTGCCAAGGATTTGGTTGCACCGTCAACAACCACATTCAAGAGCTCTCCACTCTCAGTAATAAAGTCAAAATTACCTACTACGCCGTATTTCTTCCCGGTTTCTTCGCTTATAACTATCTTTCCAAAGACATTTTTTGCCCTGACTTTATTTTCAGCCATATTTTCACCCCTTTACATCAATATTAAGTAGTTCAATTAATTTATCTTTAACTGTTTTTCTAAATTCCGGCAAATTACCCTCATTTACTATAAGATGGTCAGCCATTGATATAAGTTCAGGCGTGCCCATCTCAATTTCAGTTTTATCCCCTTCTCCAAGAATAAACCCCTTTCTTTCATATAATGATTTCTGCCTCATCAGCCTAACTTCTGGGGAGCTATGGACTGCGAGTATAGACAACTCTTCCCCATATAGCCTATTTTTTAGGTCTTGTATCTGATTTGGTGATTTAAGTCCTTCAATAACTATTTTATTTGGGTTTAATTGAGTTATTTTATCAGTCATTCTCCTCATCAGTTCCCTTTTGTTGTTATAAAACCAGTCTCTCATTTTTTTTTCATTATCCTGCGTATAAATTACCCCTTTTTTCTGCATCTCTTCACGTACAATATCATCAATAGTTAACGTGAAAATCCCTAGCTGCTTCGCTTTATCAGAAACAATGGTCTTGCCAGAACCAGGCATTCCAACAATACATAAAATTTTCATAAGTATAATTTGTCTTCATTAGTATAAAATTATGCTTCAGCAAAAATACTCTTAGCTTTTCCTGAAAGAGAATATACATAACTATTTCCTAAATTTTCTCTTACTACAAGCTCGTCCCTCATCATTCTTCTTAGTATATTATTCACAGAACGGATTGCATTGTTTTTGTTTTTGTAAGAAGCTTCATCAATATTTTCAACAACTTCAGATGGCGTGAGTTTTGGTTTTTTATTGAGAAGGTCCATTATTTTTTTCTGTTTGTCTGATATTTGCATTTTAGCATCGGAGTAATTTTCTATTGGTTTTTCAACTCTAGTTGAGGAATTGAATATTTCATCTACAAATGTCTCATTTATTGTAGGTATATTTTTTTCGGATGATTGCTCTATTAGACTATCGCATATCTTTATTATTTCACGGGGAAATCCGCCAGAAATTTCAAATACTCTTTTTACAGCATCCGAGGTTAATGGTTTTAAGCCATCCCCTCCTGCATCCTCTATCCTTTTTCTTATCAAAGACTCAGTTTCAACATATTTGAGTGAATCAAGGTATGTTTTTGTTGTTACACGCATGGACAATGTTGGCAACTCTGTTTCTAATTTTTTTTCAAAGCTAGGAAGCCCAGCAAAAACCATTATCAAGTTTGGAACGATATCATCTATTGTCCTTAACCATTCTAAAACTTCTGTTGATGTTTCATGTATTTCATCAATTAGAAGGACTGATTTTTTTCTTAATGTTTTTTTAATTAAAAATTTTGAAAGGTTTTGTATGTTAAGATCTTTGAACCTGAAACCATCAACAATGTTGTAACCAAACAATGTCTTGAAAAGCAGGATTAAATCATCTTTTGTTTCGGGGCATTTTGGAATATAGTATGATTGAAATGAATTTCCATTGTTGTTTATAAAATCATTCAACCAAGTTAATAAAGTTGTTTTTCCAGATCCTGTATGACCAATTACCAAAGCGAGTTTATGTGAATTAAATACATGCGAAAGTAATTTGTTTGTCTGTGAAGAGTAGCCTACCATTAACTGAGGTGATATAGTTAACGTGAATGGGTTGTGATCCCAGCCAAAATCCCTATAGTATTCATAATTTTTATTCATACTTCATTTATGTTTCACGAAAAATAAATAGTTATCATGAAGTTCATGTAGATACTTCACATGAAGTTTAAGGAATTCATGAAGATAGTTTTATATTCCGTGAAGATCAAAATGATAGTATGTTTCGCTTATTTATTTGCATATGGCTGCCTAATGAGGTAGCTAAAGAACTAATCAAACTGAAAAAAGAACTAGAAAAAACTGATATTAAAGGTAAATTTGTGGAAGAAGAAAACATTCACATCACGATATCATTTCTTGGAAACGTGAACTCAGATAAATTGAATGAAGTTAAAATGAAAATGAATGAATCTGTGAAAGACATGGATGAATTTCACGTGAATTTAGGCTGCCTGAGGCTAATACCAAATGAGAATTATATTAGAGTCATTGGGATTAATGCGAATAGTGAAGAGATCAGAAAATTAATCAGGGTTGTTGGGGATAAAGTGGGTGGAAAATTCCATGAAGAAACTAAAATAACACTATGCCGTGTGAAAAATATCCCTGATAAAAAGCTTCTTAAAGAATTCATAGAAAAAAATCGTAACGTTAATATTGGCTCTTTTCACGTGAAAGAAATATCATTGGTGAAGAGTGTATTAACAAAAAGTGGCCCAAAATATGAAACTATTCATAAAACCGGGTTGAGAAAAAAATGAAAGAAAACTTTTTGATTAAAATTTGCCTGGTTGCAATATTTTCTGGCATAATTATAATGTTTGTATCTTCAAGAGCCATAAAACCAAAAGAAATTAAAATAGAAAATATTTCTGAAAAAGATAATTTTGTAAAAATAAACGGGAAAATAATGGAAATTTCAAAATCAAAATCTGGGACAACATTTATGAAAATCAAAGATGAAACTGGATTAATAGATGCAATAATATTTGAAAATTCTATAAAAAATTTAGATGAAATCAGACCTGGCCAAGAAGTTGAAATAATAGGAAAGCCCCAAGAATATAAGGGGAAAATGGAAATAATCATCTCTTCTATTCGATGACCAAATCTTCCCTTGTATATATTCTCAGGTGTTTTGTTTTATAATCACTGTCTTTTTTATTTCCAATCAAATACTTGATTCCAACTACCTCAGATACATTAACTATAGTTTCATTTATTTCTCCGTCTAAAACTACTATTTCTGCGTCTTTGATCTTTTCGTTCTCTTCATTCAACTGAGTTAATGGTATCTTATATTTTAACTTCATGTTTTCATCAAATATATACGCAGCTCTTGTTCCAACCATTTTATCCAAAACACTGGATATTTTTTTCTTCATTTTTTCATCTAAACTTTTCTTTACTTCAGATATAATTTGCTCGGTTGGCTCCCTCTCCCTTAAGGATTTGAATAACTCTTTCTTTGTCAATTCCTCAACTTCTTTTCCTTCTGGGGCCCTTGCAACAAAATCTACTGATACCAACTGAAAAAGTTCTTTTAATATTAGGTCTCCTCCCCTATCTCCATCTAAGAAAACAGTTGTTGTTTTTTCTTTGCAAAGCTCTATTATTGTAGGCGATACTGTAGCACCACCTAAGGCTACTGTATTTTTTAGATTGTTTCTCAGCAAATTTATGATATCGGCTCTCCCTTCAACTATTATTATTTCATCCGATGATAAGAGATCTGGTCCTGCTGGCAATCCTTTATAATTTCTTATCTCAGCTGTCCTGACAGATTCTTTTATCTTCTCTGTTAACTCGGTTGTATTTGGTATTTCATCTTCTATTAAGTCCCTGAGAATTTTTTTGGCCCTATCAACTACATAGTCCCTCTTCATGGTTCTTATATCCTTGACAGAAATTGTTTTTATGTAAGAGTTGCAAGGCCCTATTCTTTCAATTGTCTCTATTGCAGATGCTATCAATGATGTTTCTGCTCCATCTAAGCTAGAAGGAATTTTTATCATTCCTTTTGTTTTGCCTTTATTTCCAACTAGATCTACTTCTATTCTTCCTATTCTGCCTGTTTTTTGCAACTCTCTTAAATCTAAGTCTTGACCTAAAAGGCCTTCAGTTTGACCAAAAATTGCTCCAATAACATCTGGCTTCTCTACTACACCATCTGCGGAGAAATCCGCTTCTATTAAATATTTTATAGTCGACTGTGCTAATTTTCCCATAATAAACATCCTCCTTTAATTTTGAAAATTTTATTAACTCTTCAATTTGGGTAACCCCAAAAGAGTCTTTAATTGCTAATCTCAACCTATTATTTACAATAAAACCATGTTTGGACATGATTTCATTTAACCTTGATTTTAAAAATTCACCCTCTTTGTCAAAATCTGTGAGTATGATGTAATTCTTGTTTTTAGGCAATTTTTCTACAAATGAATCTACTGGCTTTCCTGAAATTGCAAAAATGTTTTTTAATCCTATCCCTTCTAACGACAATTTATCCCTCTTTCCTTCTACAATTATCGAGAACTCTAACAAATCGTCTACCAATTTTTCTATTCCGTGAAAGGTGAACATTAAAACCAATAATTATATTTAACCAAAAGTTATTTAAATCTTCTATTATCTGCATTCCGTAATGCAGAATTAAAATGGAAGATTTAATAAGTCAAAATCATATTATTATAAGATGAGACACCCAAAAAATAAGGTATTTCATAAATTATTCCCGCATGAATTTATTAGAATGTACCACCAATCTTTAATCTTAGAATATGACAATAAGCTCTTTGAAAAGACCATTGGATGCCCTAAATGCAATTCTTACAAAAGATCAAAATATGACATAATAAAAAGAACGTTCTGCACACTAATCACAGAAAATGGATTCAGAAAAATTGAAGTAAGAGTCAGGCGTTACAAGTGCGGAAAATGCGGCCGAGTTTACAATGCAAAGTCCCCGTTTTATCCAAGGTGCGACTACAGCAGACCACTTATAGACTTTTGCCTATTTCTCTCAGCCAAAAATCCATACAACAAAGTTGAAGTCATTTTAATGAATTTGTTTGGATTGCAGGTCGATAGGGATACGATTAGACTTTATGCAATGAGGTTCAAAGAAAGAGCGGGTAAAATAGCTGGGATAAAGTTGTTTGATAAGGATATTGGCATCAATTTCCTAAAACTATTTTTTGGTGTCCAAAATGTCAGAGAACTGAAAAGAAAACACCCGGACTTGAAAGGCATAGAATCGGCATCTGATGAAACATATCCAAGGAAGAAAGGCGCTAAGAAAGCATTGAAAGAAGAGAACAAAATAAGAAAAGTTCTCGGAGAGGATGAGAAAAAATATCCAGATGGATTCACAACAGCTGCATCATACCTGCCAACAATCAAATCATACGCATCTCTTATCGTCACAGAAAATCCGTTCAACTCTATTTTTTCAAGATTGTTGAGGCTTCCATTGGCAGGCTCCGACTACAATCTCACCGATGGGCATAAGGCCTATACCAATTTTCCTGACAGGGAGAGGTGCTTATTCCACTTGGCAAAAAACATGGCGAAGAAAGACAAGATCCTAAAGAAATTGCAGAAATCTGCATTTCCAAATGAGATCAAAGAATATCTCAAGAAAAAATACCAGGAGATGAAGGAAGAAATGCTGAACATGATGAAGGAGAAGCATCCTGATTTTATTGATCCTGAAGGAGAATTTACAGGCTCATTAACCACCAACTGCATAGAAGGAGGCAACTGGAGAATAAAGTATGAGTTGAGGACCCCTTATGAAAACCTCAGCAGCGTTACTGCCAAGACTATTCTGATAACGATAATGGATTCCATTTACAACTTCAGATATGGAAAACCGAATGAAAGCTTTGCTCATGCCAACAGCTTATTCAAGTTTGAGGATGCAATGAACATCAGAATAAAAGAAGAAAAGGCAAAAATGAGATTTGAACTGCCAAAAAATTTTCCAAGATTAGAATTCAATCCATTATCTGTCAGAAATATGAAACGGTGATCAGATATGTGATATTACCCATTTCTATTCTGCATCACGTCTGCATTCTTCGCAAATCCACTTGTTATTTACGAATTTAAGGGTTTCAGAATAGTTTTCGCATGATTCACAGATACCTGAGGTTATACTCATCTCAATTGCGGGGATTCCTGTTCTCATTTCTAGCCTCAGATTCAGGACGTCTATCATTTCTGGCGAAACTCTTGCTATATCTGTATTAGTCAAAATTCCAACTATTTTCCCGGATTTTACAACAGGAAAACGCCTTATTTTGAATTTTTTCATCTTATAGACAACGTCTGAAATATCGTCTTCTGGCGATACATGAACAATTGGAGAACTCATAATATCAAACGCTTTGAGTTTTTTGGGGTCTTTTGCCTCGGCAACAATTCTTTTGTTTATATCTGTTTCTGTCACTATGCCGATTGGCTTGTTTTTCTTAGTGATAATTATTGACCCGACCCTTTGCTTTACCATTTTCTGGGATATTTTTTGGACTGATTCGGAGTGTTCAGCTGTAACAATTCTCTTTGTCATTATATTTTTAACAACAATTCCGGTTTTCATATTTTTCACTATACATTAAATTTATGTTAATAGATTTAAAATGATTATTGGGTTGCCAAATAATGATTAAAAGATATGTTAAGGGGGCTCAAGCTGAAAGGGAATTAGCCAAACAATTAAAAGAGTTAGGTTTTGCTGTAATAAGGGCTGCTGGCTCTGGGGGATCAATTTCTACCCCAGATCTAGTAGCTATAAAAAAAGGTAGGGTTCTTGCATTTGAATGCAAAGCTTGGAAAACCACACCAAGACTAAAAAAACAAGAATATGAAGAGTTTAGAGGCTGGTGTGAACAGGCTGGAGCAATGGGGTTCATGGCATGGAAAAACAGGGGATGGAAATTTCTTGGGGTGAAAGATATTCCAAAAAACAATATTAGCAAGGATGGTATTAATTTTAGTGATCTAATGTTCATAATTAATGTGTGAGGTGTTGATGTGGATTTGTTAGTGATAGGGGATAATCATGGGGATATTGAGAATATGATCAGCTATCTTGAGAAGCTGGAATCTTTTAGATTTGATGTTATTATTTACATGGGGGATTTTACCGACATTAATACTCCAAAAGGTTTTACACAGAAGGATATTACAAAAATATTAATTGAAGAGTTAAAAATATTTAAGAAACCTATTCTTGCTGTGCCTGGGAACAATGATATCCAAGATGTTGCTGCCCTAACAGAAAAAGAAGGTATAAGTATCCATGATAAAGGTAGGATAATCGGTGATTATGGTTTCTATGGTTTTGGCGGAGCTAAGACTCCATTTGCAACTCCATTTGAGCCCACAGAAGAAGAATTGAAACAAGGTTTGGAGAAAGGTTATAATCAAGTTTTATCCGCAAAATACAAAATCCAAATAACACACAACCCTGCTTATAACACGCAAATGGATATTATCCGTGCTGGCGCTCATGTTGGGTCTCAAGCTGTGAGGGGTTTTATTGAAAACAAAAAACCTGTTCTTGCTTTGTCAGCGCATATTCATGAAGCAAAGGGTGTTGACTGGCTGGATGAGACGTTTCTTTTGAACCCAGGTAAATTTCCTGAAGGGTATTTTGGATTGGTTAACATGAACGGCAAGGATGTTAAAGGAAGAGTATTGAATTTATGTGACTAGTCACTGACCCGTTTGTTGCTTGTGGAGAAACTGTAGATTATATGTTTTGATAAAGACCTCTGTTATATCCAATATTATACGCCACCTGAGACCTAAAACCAACTTGATCAAAGGGGTCTTTCACAAAATATCTGGCATTGCCACTAGCAAAAAACTCCAAAAGTTCTCTATCTAAATTTTTTAGGGGGGTTCCAGACAACCCAATTAAAGGATAGAGATAGCTGAGCTCTCCCCTGGATACTGCAACCATCCGACCACTCTTTTTCCATTAAGAGGAAAGGATGTATCGGATATTATAGCGACCGGTAAATACTTAGAAAGAACAGCCTTTGCTACTTGAGCTGAAATAACAGATAATAAAGAAGGTCTATCTCCAGATTCTTGTATTAAACGCTGGGTTTCTACTAATAACTCGGAATCTCCAACCTTCGCGTCTAGCAAAGATTCTACTAATTTCGGGGCACTGTCTCCTAAAACATCTCCAGCAATATCTGAATATGATAATACACGAAACACAAATCTTTTCCATTTGGGCTCGTCTTCTATATGTAAGATTGTATTTGGTCTAAATATCAATGCCATAAAACAATTAAAGAACATAACAAATTTAAATACAATATATTATAACACTGTTATACCGTTTTATATTGTTTATATCATGTTTCTACAAGAAACCATGGGGTGAGGGTCTTTGCATGTTTTCCAATAGAAAAAGGTTTATTTCAATAGGAATATAATTATGTCTATGCCAGAGAACATACAAACAATCTTCCAAGAGTTCATACAAAAATCCACACCAATCTTCAAAAACAGGGATGCTTTGAACTCTCATTTTACCCCAGAAACAATCCCACATAGAAACCAACAAATAAACACAATAGCATCAATACTAGCACCATCCCTAAAAGGGGCAAAACCTTCGAATATTTTTATATATGGAATGACAGGCACCGGGAAAACTTTGGTCTCCAGGTATGTTGGCCAGGAGCTTGAGAAGATGTCAAACCAAGGGACAAACCAGGTCAAGGTTTTGTATATTAATTGTAAAATGAGAAAAATCGCAGACACAGAATATAGGCTGGTTGCTGAGTTGTGTAGGTTGTTAGGTCAAGAAGTTCCTTCAACTGGTTTGCCCACTGAGCAAGTTTATAGCACGTTTTTTCGCGTGTTGGATTCATATAATTGGGTTGTGATAATAATTCTTGATGAAATAGACACATTAGTCCAAAAAATGAGCGATAATTTTCTTTATAATTTTACTAGAATCAACCAAGAATTAAAAAAAGCAAAAGTTTCTGTTGTTGGAATTACCAACGATCTTAATTTTATTGATATTCTGGACCCGAGAGTTAAAAGCTCATTAAGCGAAGAGGAGATTTTATTTCCGCCATACAATGCATTGGAGCTGCAGGACATTTTAAGGCAGAGATCAGATCTTGGTTTTATGAAGAGTATTTTAACGGAAAGTGTTATTCCAAAATGTGCCGCCCTTGCTGCCCAGGAGCATGGCGATGCCAGGAGGGCTTTAGATTTATTGAGGGTTGCAGGGGAGCTTGCTGAAAGGAACAAGGAAAATATAGTTAAGGAAGAGCATGTTGATTTTGCATTAGAAAAAATAGATTATGATCGGATAATAGAATCAGTCAAGTCAATACCAAAACAAACAAAGATAGTTCTTTACTCCGTGATCAAACTGGTTGAGGAAAACAAGGAAAATTTACAGACTGGAGAAATATTCAATGTTTATGAGGATAGATGCAAGGACCTCGGTCTAACACCCCTCACACAAAGAAGAGTATCAGACCTTATTTCTGAATTGGATATGCTTGGTATAATCAACGCAGATGTTGTATCTTTAGGAAGATATGGGAGAACAAGACAAATAAGGCTTAGCGTATCAAATGATATTAAGGAAAAAATTAAAAAAGTTCTTGAATCAAACCTAGTGATTTAATGGAAAAACAGGAGATAGTTAAATTATTCTTGAGCCATGGCTTTCAATTATCTGAGAGCGCTTTGTCTTTAGTAGAGGAAAACCCAGAAAAAACCCTATCATTCATTCAAAAAATAAACCCAAGGCCTTTTATAATAACAAAAGACCATCTAAAAGATGTTTATGAAGAAAAAGAAGAAAAACAAACCAAAGTCAAATTAGTAAAAAAATTCATTTTTCAAAAAAAAGATATTAGAGTGGAAGATTATTCCAGGTATTTTAGAAACATTTATGATAAAGTAAAAGAGTTTCTATTGAAAAACCCAAAACTCACAGGGCTAATTTCTATAAATAAAATTACTTCTAACACAAAGGATTTTTCTTTGATCGTTCTGGTATGTGATAAGGGTCAGAGAAACCTATTGGTAGAGGATTTAACTGGGGAAACACATGTTTTTTTTAATGAAAAAAATGAGAAAATTTTTGATGAGATTGACGCTGATGATATTTTAGGATTGGTTTGCACAAAAGAAGGGGAGAACATATATGCAAAGGATTTATTATATCCTGATATATCTATTACAAGAGAAGTAAATAAAACAAAAAAAGAAATAAGAATTTTTTATATATACAAACCATCTCTTCTCTGTGAGGCTGATTTCAATAAACTTTCTGGTATTTTGAAGCAAACTAAGAAAACCGACCCTATATTTGTTTTTGGCGAATGGGAGGATGGTGAAGTGATGAAAGAATTTAATAATCTATTTTTAGTAGGTGAAAACACATCACACTCATTATTCCAGATAGAAAACATCTCTATATTAACACTGCCTAAAACAAATAGTATGGAAAATATTCTTAAGAAAAGATTGGTTAAAACAGGCGAGTTGTTGAAAACTTTTGCTCTTGAAGAAACCCCTGATATAGTTCTATCTTCTGAAAAAGAAACCTATTTCAAAAATTATAAGGGCACTACAATTGTTTCAAACAATGACCAGCATAAATATTTTGTTTTGGATCTGAAGACCAGAGATTGTGAAGAGAAGAAAATTTAAGCTCTGTTTGAAGATCAATAAGATAAAAACATTAATTCCCAAATAAAAATCATGAAGCTGATTTTTCAATTGCTCGATTCGGATTACGTTCTTGTTAATAATAAACCGATTATTCGCTTGTTTGGCAGGACTGATGAAGGAAAATCCGTTTGTGTGTTCTATAATAAATTCCTCCCATATTTTTATGTTCTCCCAAGAGAAGGCAAGGCAGATGAATTCAAAAAACATATAGAAAAAAATTTCAAGGATGTTGTCATTAAGATGGAGAGTGTTGAAAAGTTTTTGCCGATAGGATACCAGAAAAACCCAACAGAAATTATTAAACTGACATTAAACGACCCGAGCAAAACACCGGCTGTGAGGGATGACCTAAAAGAAAAAAGTTTTGTCCAGGATATTTTCGAGGCTGACATTCTTTTCAAATACAGGTTTATGGCTGACTGCAACTTATTTGGGATGAGATGGTATGAGGCTGAAGGGGGATATACTCAAACAAACAGCGTGAAAACAGAAAAAAAATTCACAGCAAAAAAAATCAAGGAGGTTGAAAGGAATGAAAACATGAAGTTCAGATATCTTAGCTTCGATATTGAAACTATTTCCGATGAAGGTGGAATCCCAAGCCCTGAAAAAAACCAAATAATTGTGATAAGCATGTTTTTTTATCCCTGCTACAAGAACAGAAACACCCTGGTTCTAGCCGCAAAAAAAGTTAAGAAATATGATGATGATATTATTGGCTTTTCTTCGGAGAAGGAAATGCTGAAGGAATTTATTGATATAGTTGGCAAATTTGATCCTGATGTGATTCTTGGCTACAATACAAACAATTTTGACTTGCCTTATCTTAACACCAGGCTAAAGAAGAACAATGTCCCTAGGACAATTGGCAGATGCGATCAAAAACCCATGATGATCCATACTTTTGCTGGCAGGTCAAGGGCAACAATAACTGGCAGGGTTTCCGTTGATGTCTACAACCTTGTTAAAGAAGCTACTGCGAAGTTTGGCTTGTTCAAAGGCTTGAAAAGATTTGGCCTCGGTGATGTCTCAAATCAAGTTCTTGGTGAAGGCAAAGTTGATGTTGCGCATAGCGAGATAAACGGGCATTGGAATGACAATGGCGAGAAACTGGGAAAATTATTGAGATATGCCAGAAAGGACGCTGAGCTGCCAATGAAAATAATGCTCAAGGAAAACATGATAGATAAGTTCATCGAAATATCAAAAGTCTCAGGAATAAACCTTCAGGATTGTTTGGACGGAGGCGAAACTCAGAGGATAGATAATATACTTTTGAGGGAGTTCAATAAAAGAAATTTTGTGATCCCATGCAAGCCAGGTAATAAGAGAGTTTCAAAGAGCAATTCAGAAAGGAGAACTGGCGGTTTGAAAGGCGCGTTTGTTCTAGACCCTGAAGTCGGGTTCCATGATACTTGCACTGCTTACTTAGATTTTAAAGCAATGTACCCCTCTATTGTCATTAGCTTCAACATCTGCCCTACCACTCTTATTTCTGCTGATGTGAATGATATTGAATTCAAGGAAACGCCTTTTGGATCAAGGTTTGTAAGCGAGAATGTCAAGAAGGGAATCTTCCCAGAGGTCTTAGATTACTTATTAGAGACAAGAAGCAAAATCAAAAAAGAAATGAAAGCTGCCAGCGACGAGAAGAAAAAATACCTCTATGCAAAACAATATGCATTCAAGACAGTAGCGAACGCTTTCTATGGCTATTCTGGTTATATTCGGGCGAGATTCTATGTCCTTGATATTGCAAGCGGAATCACAAGCGTTGGAAGGGAGATGATAAAGAAGACTGTGGAAATTGTCCATACTAAAACACCATACAAGGTCATATATGGAGATACTGATTCAGTAATGGTGAAATTAAAGACTAAGGATTTGGAAGAGGCTTTTAAAATAGGCGAAGAAGTATCCAATATAATTAACGAAGAAATAAAAAATGTATTGCAGATCAAAATAGAAAGCATTTTCAAGAGTGTTGTTCTGCTTGCGAAGAAAAGATATGCTGCCTGGAATTTTGAGCCTATGAAAAATGGCTGGGAAGAAACCATACTTACAAAAGGAATAGAAACCGTCAGGAGGGATTGGTGCGACTTAGTTTCTGAAACCCTGGAGAAAGTCCTGAATACTATACTGAAAAAGCAGGATGTGAAGAAGGCCGTGAATATTGTGAAAGACACAGTGAATGACATTAAAACCGGGAAAGTTGATATCAACAAGCTGGTTATGACAAAGAGCATTTCCCGCTCGTTAAGGAGTTACAAGGGTGTCCAGCCGCATGTAGAAGTGGTTAAGAAGATGAGGAAGCGCGACCCAGGATCTGCCCCTGGTGTTGGAGACAGGGTTGGGTATGTTATTGTTAAAGGGACGCAGATGCTTTCTAAACGCGCTGAAGACCCTGAGTATGTTGCGAAGAATAAGATACCCATAGACTCTAAATACTACATAGAAAGCCAGCTTCTGCCTCCGCTGGAAAGGCTGTTTGAGGTTTTGAAAGTCAATAAAACAGAGCTTGTGGGTGTTGGAAAGCAGTTAGGCCTATTTGAGGCTTTGAAAAATGGGAACAAGCAGGAAAGCGAATTTGAGGAGAGTTTTTCTGAGATTGAGGGGTTCATCTGCAACAATTGCAACGATGTTTACAGGAGGCCTCCTCTGACTGGCAAGTGCAATTCATGCGGGGGAGAGATAGTCTTTAAAAATGGGGAGAAGAAGTCTAGGGTGCTTCTTGGTTAACGTGAATTTTTCTCGACAGGAAATGAAGGGGTGAATATCACAGCGTTATATTGATAGTTCTGCAATGGAAATAAGGGGGTCACATGAAATTCATTTCACTTTCATTCCAGATGACAAGTCACACATGAGTTAAAAACAGTAAATCGGTGAAATAGAAAAGCGGGATTATGGTTGGTCTATAACCCTATCAGTTATGTTTCTGTTGAGATGGTCTTCCAGTTGTCGCTTCACTATATTTTTTGAAATGTTTTGAAAAAGTAACAAATGTTATTTTTATAATACAGTCTAATTTCATCTTTACCTTACCGATCTAAAACAACATCCCATTAATCATCCACGCCAGCCCGGCAAAGTAGATAGTCGTTGATACCATCAAAAATCCCATATTGCTAGTCCTTTTGATCCCCCATAAAACAGGCAGAAGACCCAAACATGTCGATACAATCAGGATAAACAACCCAGCTATGCCTGTAAACCACAACACCATCAGCACCGTGAACCCAAGAATAATCTGCGAAGCCAGTTTATAATTGACTCTTTCTAAGAGCTTCAAACTCTTCTTCCCAATGAACCATGTGATAAGAACTGAAAGGCCAGCGGAAAAAAGAATAACCCCAACAGAAAAAATAAGGTTGTTCAAGCCAAACTCAAGAAAGACTTCATCAATTGCAGCGGCAGCTCCAGACCTTATCTTCCCAAAAGAATAAAGGCTGACCAAAGCAAAAAAAGCGTTCGACATGTTGATCCCGGATAATGCTCCTAAAAATTCATTCTGGCCAAGACCTGTAAATTCAGACACTAAAACACCAGCCTGCGACTCTCCAGCTCCGGGAAGGATGCCTATCAACAACCCGGCGATCAATCCAGAGGCGACTATTTTTGGGACATTACCAACATTCACGCTTTCACTCATGATCTGTTTAGGCAGCTTCGTGACTTCCTGCATACTCATCAGTAGTCCGGCAATCCCGAACATACCAGTAAGCGTAGGGAATAATGCCCATTCAGAACTGATGATAGTTGAGTTCAAGCAAAGAATACCCCACAAACCAGAGATAAGATAAAGGAATAGGGACATCATTTTTTCTCTCCATGTCTTTTCCATGACAACCATCCATATTGCTAGACCCAGAAGCAGGAAGTGAAGATAAGGATAGACGAACTCGTGAAGAATCGGTATAAAAAAAAGCAGGACAGGGAGAGTGACTATGCAAACAATAAGCGTCAGGAAAGCGCCTGATAAACTGATGAACAGTGCATCTAGACCTTTACCCTCAAGAACCATCCTATGACCGGGGAGGATATTTATTACAGTGTTAGGGTCAGGGACAGAAAAAAATATGGCAGGAATATAGTTGAGTAGGACATTGCTCACCATGATGCTGATGATTAACGCTAGGATAGCGTCCTGAGGGAACTGGGAAAGGAACGGAAGAAGGCTGACCACAAGAACGAAGAATTGGTTGGGGTGGATGCCGGGGAGAATACCAGCAAATACACCAAGAGCTATTCCGATAAATGAAAACAGCAAGATATATAGCATAACTAATTGTTGATTTTTTGTGACTAAAAAAATTTTGTGAAACGGCTTATCTTCTGTTAGTAGAGTATTTGCAATTATGTGTAGGTGTTTGTGAAAATTTTACTATCTTACATGTAGGTTTATTGCATCGATTAAATTTTCAATGGGAGATTTTCCGTTAACATCATATTTAGGAACAAAGACTTTGTATTCTGGAATTTTCATCCATTCCCCTGGTAATATAGCATCATCACTATGAGAAATTATTGGAGGAACTCTAAACCTTTGTCTTCTCAATTCTTCTATAAATTGCCATCCATACCTGAAACGATAGTCATCATCTTTATAACGATTACCTCCTTCTCTCGGATCACACCACAAGTTATGGTCACAAATAACTAAATCAGGTTCTTTTCCCTGTTCTTGAAATTGTTGAAAAAAACGCAAAGTTGCATCAGGGTCACCACCTAAAACACAATATTGGGCAAATGCTTCCTGAAGGACAGAAACTGTTTTCCATGCGCCAATCCTAGTTGTACCCTGTGTAAGATGATCATCAACGTAAATAATAATTCTTTCACCTGTTATAGGATCGAAGTATATTTTCCCTCCGTATATAGGTATTAGCAGACTTTTTCTGAAAGTTGGTTGTTCGGCTCTTCTAGTACCTGCTGCCCAAGAACATCTGAGAAGTCTGTTTTCTCTGGCTTCATATCGATTCCTAGAAGTGTACAGTGGTGAGGGATAATCATTATCAATTACTTTGACTTCTAATAAATCTTCTTTTGTAGTGCCTAATTCAGAAGCATAACTTTCTAAAATCCAAGGAACTCTTGGAAATGCTTCGGAAAAGGGCATATTCATAACAAAACAATTAAACTTTAAATTTGTTTCAGAGATCGAAATAATATCAGGCCTCGCCACAAAAAATTTTCTGTAAACTTTAAATTTGCTCCTATCCAAATTAACACACATGATACCAGGAATGAACCCAAAGCAGTTGGAAGCTGCGCTAAAACAATTAGGAATGAAAATGGAAAATCTGTCGGCAACCCAAGTAGTAATCAAGACAGATGAGGGGGATATAACAATCAACAATCCGCAGGTCGTGAAAACAACAATGAAGGGTCAAATAGTCTATCAAGTGTCTGGGAGTCCGGAAGAAGCAGCATTCAGTGAAGAAGATGTGAAGCTAGTGATGGAGCAGACTGGTGTGGAAGACAGGAAAAAAGCAGAGGAAGCCCTGAAAGAAACAAACGGAGAAGTAGTGGAAGCGATAATGAAGCTAAAATCCTAGCCTTTCTTAATTTTTTTCGCCATATTCATGAATTCAGGCTTAGTTAATGAAAGTCCAATCATTACCATAACTCCAGATGCGATCGAAATATTTCTGTAAGGCGGGATAAAGAATAAGACAGCCATCAAAATGAGTATAGCTAGATTAATCTCCCAAAAGTATCTGAATATTTTCTCTTCCCTCCTGTCAGTTTTCAACAGGATGAATTGCACTGCGGTTATCAGAGTGCCAAAACCAAACCCAAGCAAAATATAACTATCGACAACAACCTTATTTACAGCTGACGGGAATGATATTAAAATCATCAAAACAACCACCACCCATTTTATCCAGCCTTTGCCTCCGCTTTTAATAAAGGCAAATATCATGCAAAAAACTAAAAGAATCATTGCGAACACACGCGATGAAACCAAGCCTAAAACCAGCAAAACTTCAGTGGCAAAAACCCCTAAAATTAACCCAGTTATTTTAACACTCTTAAACCTTAGAAAACCATAAGCGCACGAAGCAATTGCCAGCCCTAAAACAGCATAAGCCGCAAGATTAAGCAAGGCTTTCCTTTCGGGCTGAACATCCAATCTTTGAGCAACCCTTATATCAGCCAGCCTCCCGCTTTCCAGAAAAGCGGTCAGAACCTGCAATTTTCTGCTGGCCTCTTCTTTTGTATTTTCAACTCCCCATAAAATCACTCTTTCTAAATCCTTGCCAGCATCTGCTTGGGTTACTGGGACGCTAGTGAAGATTTCCCCGTCAACCAACACAACCAAAGGGCCTTCAAGGAAATTCTCTCCCTGTGGGTTTACCATTATAGGCTGGCCTTTAGTCACCTTCTTGAAGTTTTCTTGAGCCTTTACCGAAAGATCCACAATCAAGCCATATTGGAAGACTTTTCCGCTTTGTGTCAGCCCTATATTCTTGCTGAGGCTTGAGACATTTACATCATTATCATCAAAAACATCAAGGAAAAAGCTAGTGTAATTCTCGGTGATATTTTGGACTTCTATCTCAACGCTGTCTAAAGAAAATTTATCGCCAACATCATAGTTTTTGTTGTATATCATAACGCCTTCATCTATTGTGAAGTTGTAAGCCTTGTCATTCAACAGGATTTTGCCGGTATTGTTCTTTATCTCGGCGATTTCCATGAATTTAACCGATACAACACCAGGCTGAAGGATGTTCTCGATTTTATCCTCCTCGCTTGAGTCAAAAATAATGTTAAAGCTTTTATCAGAATCCTTGCTGATTTCCAAATCTGTTAATCCGTAAATTTTTCCTCTAGAAGCTATTTTTTCCATTTCTGCGTCAACAGAATCGCTTTCAATTATGAATTTTCTTCCCCCTCCAATATCAATGCCAAGCCTAATCCCGTCATTTTCAAAATTTTTGACCCTTACATCAATGGTTTGGTTATTTCCTATATCACACACTCTAGGTCCTCCATTGACTATCAGGCTTATCTTTCCTTTCAAGTCTTTTACCGATGAGTAAAAAGACGCTGAATTCGTTACATCTTTTTCATTGATTTTTGTGACAACTGAATTGTATGTCAGGATTTCTTTGCATGCACTGTCTTTAGATACACCAGTGACAACCACGCCTGATTTTTTTGCGATAAGCGGGTAGGCTAGGAAAACCAATGATAGAAATACCAGGACGCTAATTGTTATGAGCCTTATCTCGTTTATCGCTTTCATTCCTTCACCGTTAGCCTAATTGTTTATGATTTAGAGATTTAAAAGTTTAAAGTTTGCAAAACTAATATATTTTTTGATTAGCATGTGGGCTCTAATAGGAACTTTTCTTATTTCAGTGTTTTTTTCATTGCTTTCCACGAAAATATTGATACCCTTCTTTAAGAGAAACAAGATAGTTGCATTAGACCTCCAGAAAAAAGACACGCCTTTGGTTGCCAACAGTGGCGGGATACCAGTGTTTTTCGGTCTTTTTATGGGTTTGATGTTTTTTATTGGAGTTCAGGTTTTTGTTTTTGACGCTACACAGTATCTGGTTTTCCTTTTCGCGGCTATCCTGACAATATTCTTGATAACTATCATCGGCTTCTTTGATGACCTGAATGTCAAGGAGGTTTTGGAGGGGAAGAAGAAGATTAGGACAGGGCTAAAACAATGGCAGAAGCCTTTGCTTACACTTCCTGCGGCTATTCCACTTATGGTTGTCAAAGCCGGGTTTACCACGCTTTTCATCCCTTTTATTGGGAATGTTAATTTTGGCCTTCTGTATCCGTTAATTCTGGTTCCAATCGGTGTTGTTGGGGCTGCGAATGCCATCAACCTTTTAGGTGGGTTTAATGGATCAGAGGCTGGGATGGGGATTGTCTACTGCACGACTCTTGGGATATTTGCTTTGATAATCGGGGAGGTTATTTCCGCTGCTATATTCTTTTCTTGCGTAGGCGCTTTAATAGGGTTTTTAAAATACAACTGGGTCCCTGCGAAGATTCTCTCCGGCGACAGTATTCAGTATCTGCTTGGCTCTGTTGTTGCATCTGGAGTGATACTTGGGAACATGGAGAAGTCTGGGCTGTTTTTAATGATACCTTTTATGATTGAGTTTCTTCTTAAGCTGAGGGGGAGGCTTCATGTTCACTGCATGGGCAAGCTTAGATCAGATGGGAAATTGGATCCGCCTTACGGGAAGAAGATATATTCCTGGACTCATATTATTATGAATATAAGACCGATGACTGAGAAGCAGGTTACTTGGATGCTGATATTGATGCAAGTCATGTTTTCGGTTGCGTTCTTTTTGGTGTTTTTTATATTCTTTTGAGTTGTTTTTAGGTTAGAGAGAGTTTATTTGTGAAATTGGTGGGAATTTATATGGTGAAAACTATAGATTTCAATGGATTTAATGTTATTACTATTATATAGTAAAATAGAGAAATGTTTATATATGGATCAATATATATGGTGTTTGTTGGGTAACTATGAAAAGAATAAGAATAGACCGTATTGGGGGTAATCGTAATCAAGGGGATTTTGAATCTCTCGAAGAACTGCAAAGTTTATTGGGAGAAACAACTGATAAAAAGACTCCATTCGACGATATTCTAGTTGATGCAGGTTTACTGGACATTCTAAGAGAATTATATGTTTTTGATAATTCTGGTAGATCTGGTCCTCTTTTTGGTTTTCTCAGAAAAGAAAATGATTCTCTTCACGTTGCTTGTGGCGGAAATCGCACAGGGGAAGTGAGGATAGTGGTTAATAATGACAGTTTTAGAAATTATGTGGAAAGCCATGAACCTTTTTCAGCTTTTGTTAAACTATTCCCCACAAGAACGGAGGGAAATACATTCATAACTGTTTCTGATTGGTTTGGTTTTTATGAGAGAATGGAATATTTGAGAGAAAAAAGAATGGGTTATATAGAAATCCCATTTTCCCAGGGGGAGGATGAAGAACTCAAAGTAACTACTATGAGACTTACACAACCTTCAAAACCAACTGCAGGTGGGATATTATATAGAATGGTGGAAAAAACATTTGATACCAGTGGAAATAAAATTTCAGAAAGGATTGGGATTTTTATAAAAAGAAAGGGTGATTCCTATATTTATTATCCAAAAAACATATTGGAAGAAAAATTGTTGGAAAAATCCCCATATACCCCTCACTCTAACCTTGGTTATGCTTCAGGGACTTCTCTATCATTGGTAGCTTTGATGGGGGGTCTTTATTTGGCAAAAAACTGGAATAATTATTCAAGGAAGAGAAAAATTATTCAAGGAGCAGGCACATTGTTCGGTGCTTTACTTGGTGTTGCATCAATACTTTCTCAATATCAATTGAACAAGAGCCAATAATAAACTCCCGACAATTCTTGAAAAAGAAGTAATTTCTAATCCTTCTAATCCCAAACAATAGTTATGAAAATAGCTCTTGTAGCAAGCGGTGGAGGACATTTAAAAGAGATATCCTTCATAGAAAGCTTTTACAAGAAGCACGACCATTTCTTTGTAACATTTGAAAGACCCAACAGCATCAGCCTCGCCAAGAAAGAGAAAGTGCATTTTGTCATAGACCCTAAAAGAAACCCAATCAAGCTAATCCAGAACATAATTCAGTCCATAACCATATTCCTAAAAGAAAAACCTGATGTAATAATCTCGACTGGAGCCGGGGTTGCAATACCCATCTGTTACTTTGGAAAATTGTTTGACGCAAAAATTATTTTCATCGAAAGCTTCTGCAGGACAGAAGAGCCGTCGCTCACAGGAAAATTAGTTTACCCAATCTCAGACCTGTTCATCTACCAGTGGGAAAAGCTGAAAGAATTCTATCCTAACGGTATTTACGGAGGGTTGTTGATATGATCTTTGTCACAGTTGGAACAGATACCCATCAATTTGACAGGCTGATTAAAGCTATGGACGATCTTGTCAAGAAAAAGGCAACCAAAGAAAAAGTAGTCGCGCAGATAGGGAATAGCACTTACGAGCCAAAGAATTTTGAATACTTTAGGTTCAAGCCATATGAGGAAGTTGAAGAGTTGACAAAAAAATCAAACTTCGTGATCTCCCATGCTGGAGCAGGCTCAATAATGCTAGCATTGGAAAATAAAAAACCAGTGATAGTTGTGCCTAGGCTAAAAAAATATGACGAGCATGTGAACGACCACCAGATCGAGATAACAAAAGAACTGGAAAAACAAGGGAGGATACTTGGGGTGTATGATATCTCCGAGCTCAAAGAAAAAATCAACAAAGTCGAAAAGATGAAGAGCAAATCTTTCCCTAAACCTAGAATACCAGGAATAATCGAAAACTTCATCAAATCTAGTTTCTAACTACTTCTTTCCAAATCTTTTCTTTGCAATAACCTTAACTGCATTCAAAGCTCTCTTAGGATCCTGCACAGCTTTCCTTATCAATCTCTTAGGGTCATGTCTCAATGTCTTTTCTATCCAGCCGCTTTTGCCCATCCAGTTCTTGTCGCAAATTTCCCTCGCTCTAAAATAAACTTTCTGGAATTCTTCCAGTGGTATTGTATCATCAAGCAGAAGAGGAACCTTATAATTCTCGTGCCTTAATAACGTCCAGTCCATATCATCGCTGACTTTGCCTCTTTCTTTTGCTATCTGCCATATCAATGTCCCTGGAAAAGGCGTCATCACAAAATGCCAAAGCTTGTAAGCGCCATTATCATACATGAACTTGATCAGGCCAAGCGTTTCCTTCATGTCTTCTATAGTCTCGCCAGGGGAACCGAAAATGAAGCTCCCATAGACTTTTATCCCATACTTTTTTCCTAGCAGGCACGCTTTTTTATTGTCTTCAACTGTTACATTTCCGCCCTTGAGCCAATTGAGCATTCTTTCGCTTCCGCTTTCAAAACCGAAGTTCATAGACCTGATATTCAAATCCTTCAGTATCTTCATCATCTCGTCGTCCATCAAGTTAGCCCTGGGCTGGCATGAGAATGCAATCTTCCCCTTTAACCCTTCTTTCTCAAGAAGCTTAGCCAGTTTTTTAAGCCTTTCCTTGTCGATAACGAATGTGTCATCTGTTATTTGGAAATGGTCTATCCCATATTTCTCAATTCTGTCTTTGATTTCTCTCATCACATAGTCTAACGAATGGAAGCGGACTCTCTGCCAAAAAAGTTTGGTTGAACAAAATTTGCATGAAAATGGGCATCCGCGCTCAGTCATCAATAATGTTTCCTTACCATCTTTCTCATTCCAACTCACCCATCTTTTCATAAAATATCTTCTATCAAGAAACGACAGGTCTTTCATCGGTATTGTATCAAGGTCCTTTATTAACTCGCGTTTTTCTGTCTTCACTAATTTTCCTTTATCCCAAAAAACAAGCCCTTTAATTCTTCTCAGTTTTCTTGGATCAAATTTCCCTTCTTTCTCATAGAGTTTCATTAATTCTAGAGCAGTTTCTTCTCCTTCCCCAGCCACGCCTATATTCATATCTTTTGTCAAACATTCAGGCAGGGTAGATATATGTATTCCCCCCATGATGACGACCACGTCTTTTCTTTTTTCCTTGATCAACTTAGCAAGCCTCACAGCCCTGTCATAATACGCTGTCATTGATGATATACCGATGACATCAAACTTCTCCTTGAAAACACCTTTACTTACATTTTCCCAAGTGGCGTCTATTATTTTTGTTTCCTTTAATCCCATGTATTCTTTCAAATATGTTGCGATTGAAACTAATCCCATAGGTGGATGTTTCTCATCTTCAAAAACATTAACCAAGGCTAGCTTCATAAAACCACTCTACAAAATTTAGATAAATACTTATTTAATTTAAGCTTAAAAAGAACACTATATTTGTGAGTTAAATGCCAAAAAATAAAACAGAATTTTTTTATTACAATATACACGGGTTAAAAATACAGACAAATTTCGATGTAAAATTCTTCGGGGAATCCATACCAGATTATTTCTCTGTTAAAAAACTGAGCAATTCCGACCTCAAAATATTCAAAGTAAAAGACATATCAGAGCAAGGCTTCAAAATGAGAGCCCCTCCATACACTCTAACAAAAGGAAAATCCATGCTTCACAGGTATTCATTTGCAATTCCATGTAAATTCTCCCTGACAGATTTGGATGGCAAGACAACAATAGAATTCACAGACTTTTATCATAAATTGATAGGGACAAAACATATATTCCACAATATACTTCAGATAAAATTCCTTCAGAGAAATATGCTTATGATTCATGCAGCGTGTGTGAATAAAGATGGAAAAGGAATCATAGTAACTGGATGGGATAAATCTGGCAAAACGACCACAGCCTCGATAATAGACAACCAACTTCTCTCAGATGATATAACAATAACAGATGGAAAAATGTTTTATGCATATCCAAGGACTATAAGAAAATTCACCGGCTTTAAATTCCCACTACAATCCCAGCTTTCATACATTCCATATTTCAATAGGTTTCTTAAAAAAATAATTGGCTATGAAGAGAGGTTTGACATTAAACCTAGAACAAAGTCAGTGAAGCCTGACTATATATTTGCAATCAGGAGAGAAGGCAGGGGAATAAAAAAATTAACGAAAGAAGAAGCGGTCAGATTCCTTATGAACCAGTCAATGTACCACGGGGCGTTTTCTGACCCGAAATTTTTGTTGTTTGCCTACGCTTCGTATTACGATTTTGACATACCGATCATGTTTAAGAAGCGATTGAAAATTTTGGAAGACTTGTGCTCGAAGACTAAGAATTATATGGTGATGTCTGAAGACAAAACCGAGCTAGCAGAGATGATGAAGAAAACACTGAAGAAAAGCTAATTTTTTAGCCGATATTCTACATATATTTCACTGAAACCCCCAATCCAATAACACCAAAACCTTTCGCAGAACTTTGTATTCAAGTTAGCAAAGAAGGAAAAGAAGCTGCTTATCACTTTTTTAGGCAGAGTCTCTCTGTAAGATGAGTAGTTCAGCTTCAATTTTTCTATTCTAAAATTTGTGTCCCTTTCCAAATCGATAAAGCTTTGGCATGCATAATAGTGTTTGTGATCAGGGTTGCCATATGCGTTGACACATGAAAAATGCGGGACTCTTATAATAAGCTTCCCTCTAGGCTTTAGGATTCTTTCAACTTCTTTCAATACCTTGAATGGCTTTCTCAAGTGTTCAAGAACATGTGACATGTAGACAGCATCAAACTCATTCTTTTTGAAAGGATAAGGAAGTTTATTCAGATCACGAATTATGTCAGCATCACTATTAGGATTTTTATCTATTCCAATAGAACTAGGATATTTTCTTTTGCCGCAGCCAATATCCAATATTTTCATTTTTTTGCTTATGGAAACCCACCTTTTTAACTTCGTAGCCGAGAATTTTCCTACCTTTCGAGAGGGGATGAATCAGTTTTAGTAACAATTATGAATTGATAATTATTTATAGTCATTCTACTTATATATACTTATGTGGAAATCAATAAAGATAAAGGAAAAAACGAAGAAAGAACTAGACAAACTAAAAATTCATCATAGGCAAAGTTATAACGAAATTATAATGGAGATGATAAAGAATGCAACTCACACAACAAATAAAAATTGAATCAACAGAAGAACAACAAAAGGTTCTTTGGGACTTGTCAGAAAAATGTAGGCTTATTTACAACCTTGCTCTTAAAGAAAGAAAAGATAACTGGAAAACAAATAGAGACAAACCTAAAGAGCAAAGAAATTACATCACATATATAGATCAACAGAACCAACTGCCAAAAATAAAAGAAAAATACCCAGAATATAAGTGGGTTTATTCAAAGGTTTTACAACTAACTCTCAAGAAATTGGATGCTAATTTTAAGTCATTTTTTGTTCTGAAAAAGAATGGTAATAAGAGTGCTAATCCCCCAAAATTCAGAGGCAAAAAATATTTCACAACCATGTGTTACAATCAAAGTGGTTTCAAAGTAGAGGATGGTTTCGTAGAATTATCCCACAGACACCCTTCTGATATTGACCTAAAATTTGAAATCCCTGAGAAATTCACTTTTGAAAAATTGTATCAAGTATCAATCTACCAAAAAGACAATGACTTTTTTGTTTCAATAGTTTATGAAAAAACAAGGAAAGAGTATATTGATAACGGTAAATATCAAGCATTTGATTTGGGAGCAACAAAACACACAGCAGTAAATAGCGAAGGAAAATTCATAGAGTTCACAAACAAGAGGCTAGACAAGTATTGGGAATCAAAAATCCAAGAAGTTCAAAGCAAAAGAGACCATTGTAAAAAGAATAGTAAAAAATGGAAATGGTATGACAAAAAGCTGAACAAGATGAAAAGAAAATCTGCAAATCAGTTGAAAGATTTTCAACATAAACTATCAAGAAAAATAGTTGATAATACCAAAGCAAATACAATAATAGTTGGAAAATTATCAGTAAAACAATTAACACAAATAAATAAATATGAAAAAGGACTACATAGATCAATACATAATACAGGTAATATTTTTCGTTTTGTTAGATTTCTGACCTACAAAGCAGAACTTGTAGGTAAAAGAATAATAGAAATCAATGAAAGAGGAACTACAAAAGAATGTTGTGTGTGTGGTAAAAAACAAGACATGCCATTACACAAAAGGATATATGAATGTGATTGCGGAAACGGAATTGATAGAGATAAGAACTCGGCAGTAAATATATTAAAACGTTTCCTATCACAGAACGCCTTGTGGACAGGTGACCTTGAAAAGGTCTTCTGCGAACAGTCAAAGGTAAAACAAAAATTTCCCAAGTTGGGTTCGGAGAACTCGCAGGAAGCTCCTTGTGAAAGCTAGAGTAGTCCACTAATTATTTAACAAGATATTAAAACATGATTTTATGAGAATAGGCATAGTGATCAGGCACTGCAGAAATTTTAAAGCGTCGAGGTATGTAATAGAAGTATCAAGATATTTCTGTGATAAAGGGCATGAAGTTCATGTATTCACAAGCGAGTGGGATAATCTCGATAAAAGGGTTGTTATTCAAAAAATCCCAAAAATTACAAACATTTTTTTTATTCAAGAGATGATTTTTTTGATAATAACCTCTATAATTCTGAAATTCTATAAGTTTGATGTTACATTATCGCAGGCAACCAGATATTTTTCTCCAGATGTCTGTGAGATGCAGTTTGTCTATAAGAGATGGTCTGAAGAAAGAAAGTCAAGCAAGAATGTTGGCAAAGACCTTAAGCTAAAATTCAGGGAGTTGAGATTGAGAGGGCAGGATATATTCTCCCCATTTATGGAAGGTTTCAATTTAAGAAACTGCAAACAAATAATAGCAATTTCTGATATTGTTAAAAAAGAAATAGAAAATTTATACAAAATATCACCGGATAAAATAAATATTGTTCATAGTGGGGCAAATCTAGAGTTCTTCAATCCCAAAAAAAAGAAATATAGGAACCAGATCTTTAAGAGGCATGGGATAGACCAGAAAAATATATTACTTATTTTCGTGGGAAATCCTTTTGACAGAAAAGGCCTTGAATACGTGATAAGAGCTTTGCCAAAAGTTAAAAACAAAAAAACAAATCTTCTTGTGATAGGAAGAAAAGATGTTTCAGATATGCCATTCTACCAAAAATTATCTGAAGAGTTGAATATTGCAAAAAAAATTAAATTCATTGGTCTGACACCAGAAGTGGATAAATATTTAGCATCTTCTGATATGTTTTTGTTCCCGACTTTGTATGAGCCTTTTGGTCTTGTTATTTTAGAGGCCATGTCATCTGGCATTCCTGTGATTACTTCTAAGGCTGCTGGGGCTGCTGAATTGATTGAAAATATGAAAGATGGAATTATACTCAAAAATACAAAAGATTATAATGAGATTGCACAAAAGATTAATTATCTGCTTGAAGATAAGGAAAGAATGAAAGAGATGGGAAAGAGAGCAAGAATGAGGGCAGAGAAATATTCTTGGAATGCTGCAGCAGAAAAAATGTTAAAAGTTTTTGAAAAGGTGAAAAAATGAAAATTTTAATGTTAAATCCACCATTTATACCTAAATATTCTAGGCAGAGTAGAAGCCCTGCAAAGACGAAGGGTGGGACAATTTATTTTCCGTACTTTTTAGCCTATGCTGCTGGCGTTCTTGAAAAAAATGGGTTTAACGTCAAATTATTGGATGCCGTTGCAAAAGATCTATCTCATGATGAGACTTTAGATGTTATTAAAAAATTTAATCCTTCTTTAGTTGTTGTTGACACGAGCACGCCAAGCATAATTAATGATGTTGAATTTGCCTCTAGAATCAAGAAAAAATTAGAAAATGTTCATGTAAATTTAGTCGGCACCCATCCTACCCATCTTCCAGAAGAAACCCTTAAGATGTCAGATAAAATCGACTCTGTCTGTGTTTGGGAATATGATTATACCGTTCGTGATCTTGCAATAGCTTTGGAAAAAGGAATGGATTTAAAAAATGTAGAAGGATTGTGTTTTAGGGGAGGAAAAAAAATTGTAAAAAATAAATCAAGAACATTGATCCAAAATTTAGATGATCTGCCGTTTGTTTCCGAAGTCTACAAAAAACACCTCAATATCAAAGATTATTTTTATGCTTCTGTCGAATACCCACAAGTCACAATTCTAACAGCAAGGGGATGTCCTTATAACTGCACTTTTTGTAACAGCCCATTCAAGGCTTCTTATAGGTTTAGGAGTGTTGAAAATGTTATTCAAGAGCTTGAATTCATCAAAAATGAATTACCAGAAGTCAGGGAAGTGATGATAGAAGATGAAACATTTCCTGCTGTTAAATCAAGAACAATAAAACTCTGTGATGAAATAATAAAAAGAAAAATAAATATGAAATGGTCTTGCAATGCACGTGTGAATACAGATTTTGAAACACTCAAAACAATGAAAAAGGCAGGGTGCAGATTATTATGTGTCGGGTTTGAATCCCCAGTTCAAGGAATACTAGATAGTATAAAAAAGGGGACTACAAAAAATACTCAGATCGAATTCATGAATAATTGCAACAGACTGGGTTTGTTGGTAAATGGCTGTTTTATCCTTGGATTGCCCGGGGATACAAAAGAGACCATTAGAAATACAATCGAGTTTGCAAAGTTATTGAATCCTGACACAGCACAATTTTATCCGTTGATGGTTTATCCTGGCTTGCCTGCATATGAATGGGCAAAACAAAAAAAATATTTGACAACAGAAGATTATTCTAAATGGCTGACAAAGGAAGGATGGCATAATTGTGTTCTTGACAGGCCAGATTTATTAGGTGAGGAATTGCTTAAAATGTGCGATAAGGCTAGAATGGAATTCTATTTAAGGCCCAAATATTTCATAAAAAGATTAAAATTTTTGGCTAGAGGCAAAGGCGAAATAAAAAGGGTTATTATTGGTGGAAATACATTTTTTAGATATTTAATTAAAGTTCTTAAACATAATGAATAGGATTGTTTTTTAAATGCCAGATTTATGAGTTAAATAGTTTAAAATAAAAATTAAATTCTGAAGATAATGAAATACAATTTTATAATTCTTGGCGGGGGAATAACAGGATTATTTGTTGGGTATAAATTAAGTGAGAGAGGAAAAAAAGTCTTGATAATTGAAAAATCAAAGGATTTAGGCGGTTTGTTGGGGTCAATTCAAACTAAAGGAGACCCAATCGAAAAATATTATCATCATGTATTTGTCAATGACAAGAATTTTCTTGAGTTGATCAAGGAACTGAAAATTAATGATAAATTCAATTGGTTTGAATCCAGCCTGGGTTTTTACAATAAAGGAAAAATATACGATCTATCAACACCTTTTCATTTTGTTTGGTTTAAGCCCCTCAATATAATTGAAAAATTAAGATTCGGCCTTTTTACTCTTAAAATAAAATTGATGAAAAATTTAGACAGATTGGATGATAAAATAGCTGAAGATTGGATAATCGAAAATGTTGGTAGGGATGTTTATGAGAAATTTTTTCATCCGCTGCTAAAAAGTAAATATGGCGGAAACTCGGACAAAGTATCTGCTGCGTGGTTTATAGAAAGAATTAAATTAAGAACAACCGGCGGCATAAGCAGGGAAAAACTCGGCTATATGAATGGAGGGTTTAATCTTTTGGTGAAAATTTTAGAAAAAAAAATTTTAGAAAATGACGGAAAAATTCTGAGAGAAAAAAATATCAGTAAATTAATTATTAAAAATAATTTAATTCAAGGAGTAATTTTTGATGGAAAAAGGATCAAATCTGATTATGTTATAAGCACAATCCCATTGCCTGAGCTTGCAAAATTCAAAGAACTGCCAGAAGATTTTAGAAAAAAAGTATCAAAAATAAAATACCAAGGGGCTATATGTCTGATTCTTGGTTTAGACAGGCAATTGACTGATTTCTATTGGACAAATATAATTGACGAATCTTCTATAGGGGCTTTGATAGAGCACACAAACTTTCAGCCGCTGGAAAAATATAATGATAATATAATTTACTTGGCAAGCTACCCTGATTTTGAATCAGAAGTTTGGAGCATATCAGAAAAAAAAGTTTTTGAAAAATATTTTGATGAATTGAAAAAATTATTTCCAGATTTAAAGCGAAAAAACGTCAAATGGTGGAAATTATCAAGGGATAAAAATGCAGGCTTAGTGTATGAAACAGGCTATAGAAAAAAAAGAATCAGAAACAAAACCCCAATTAATAATTTAATTATTGGCGGGATGTTTAATGGGTATCCAGAAAGATCAATAGAATCATCTATATCTGCTGGAAAAGATATTTTAAAATTAGTCGAGGGTTAAAATGAAAGAAAGAGAGGCAAGAAAAATGAATGTATTGATGGTAGTTGGTTTATGCGTAATAGCCGCGGTCTTAGGCCAAATATTCCAAAAAAAAGGAATGAAAGAAGTCGGGGAGATTTCTATAAAGGAGTTGTTTTCACCTAAAATCTTAAATATAGTTTTTCAAAAGTATGTCTTTATTGGGATCACATTCTATGTTTTAGGCTCAGGCCTCTGGTTGGTTGCGCTATCGAAAGGCGATGTTAGTAAGATTTATCCGCTCCTTGGAACAGGGTATATTTTCACTGCTATTCTAGCATTCTTATTTTTAGGAGAGAAATTGACAGCTTTGAGAATAATAGGGGTATTGTTGATTTCATTGGGGGCTTATTTCACTATACTTTCATAATTTGATTAATATGGAAACAAAACAGCCAAAAGTTTCAGTGGTTATACCAGTATATAATGAAGAAGATCAATTGGAATGGAGCATAAATAATGTAATGAAAGTATGTAGAAAAAATTACGGGAATAATTTCGAGATAGTAGTTGCGAACAACGCATCAAAAGACAGAACATTGGAAATAGCAAAAAAATTATCCAAAAAATATAAAGAAGTTAAATACATTCACCTAAATGAAAAAGGAAGAGGAAGGGCATTAAGGAAGGCATGGTCAATACTTGATGGAGACATTCTATGCTATATGGATGTGGATCTGTCAACTGACTTAAAGCATTTGAAACAGCTTACTGATGCAATAAAAAATGGGGCCGATGTTGCATTTGGGACGAGGCTTGTCCCTGATTCTGAGACTGAAAGATGCTTCACCAGGACGCTTTATTCTAGAACTTACAATCTGCTGCTGAAATTATTTTTCAATGCGAAATTCACAGATGCGCAATGCGGCTTCAAGGCAATAAACAGCAAAGTAGCTAAAAATATAGTCCCTTATGTTGAAGGGAATAAATGGTTCTTTGACTCAGAGCTATTGATAAAAGCTGGAAGAAATGGGTATAAACTCGCAGAAATTCCAGTTCTTTGGGTGGAAGATTTAGGCACAACTGTAAATATAAGAAAAATAATAATCGAATACCTGACATGCATACTTAAATTAAGGTATGATCTATGGTTTAAAAAAGTTAAAACAAATTAATAATAACATGAAGATTTTACTTATAAACCCGCCTCAGGTATTCTCGAAGTCGCAAGTGGCTGCTAGTGTGATACCTCCCTTAGGCTTAATGTACCTCGCATCAGTTTCTCAAGAAAAAGGCTATGAAGTGAAGATAATAGACGCTTTAGTAGAAGCTCCTGATAAAATCAATGGTTTTGATGAAAACACCGGCTACCGCGGCCTCAATTTTGATGATATAGTAAGGCTAGTCCCAAAAGATACCGATATTATTGGCATTTCAAATCTATTCACATTTGCATACCCGATTGTAAAAGAACTCTCAAAAAAAATTAAGGAAAAATTTGACACCCCAATTGTAGTTGGTGGTGCGCACCCGTCAGCTGTTCCGGAAGAGGTTTTAAAATCATCAAAAATAGATTATGTGATCATTGGCGAAGGCGAGCAACCTTTTCTTGATTTGTGCGAGTTCATTAGGGATAAAAGGGTAATAGAGGATGTAAGCTCTTTAGCTTTCAGGAAAGGGAATAAAATCAAAAGAAACCCAAGAAAAAGTTATATTGAAGATTTGGATAAATTGCCTTTTCCGGATAGGGATTTGATTTCGCTGGAAAAATATTATAAAGTGCATGAGGCGCATGGGCCTTCTCAAGATAGATGGACTCCTATTATTTCTTCAAGAGGCTGCCCTTTTGAATGTACATTCTGCACATCTGTTTTGTGGGATAGAAGATGGAGACCGAGAAGCGCAAAAAATGTTGTTGATGAAATAGAGGCGTGCGTGAAAAAATATAGGATAACCGAGTTCCATTTCGAAGATGAAAACCTTACTTTCAATAAAAAAAGAATGATCGAAATCTGCGATGAAATAATAAAAAGAAAATTAAAGATAAAATGGCAGACACCAAATGGAATCAGGGCAAGCGTGACAGATAAGGAAACCTTGAAGAAAATGAGAAAAGCAGGGTGCTATCATATAACTGTTGCCCCTGAGAGCGGATCTGAAAGAGTTTTGAATGAAATAATAAGGAAGCATCAAAACCTCGAACAAGTCAAAAATGTTGTTTCATGGGGGAAAAGATATGGAATGAAAGTAGCGGCTTATTTTGTTATCGGTTTGCCAGGCGAGAAGAAGGAAGAATTAATTATGTCTTCCAATTATGCGAATAAACTTGCAAAGATGGGATTGGATGAGGTTGTATTTAGCCTGTTTATTCCGCTTCCAGGATCGGAATTATATTCCAAATTAAAACAAGAGAACAGACTGCCAAAAAACCTTACTTCTTTAATTTCAATTGGAGATCTTAGTAAATCCATTTCATGGAGTGAATTTATAACTAATGAAGAGCTTGGCAGGCTTAGAAAGAGTGCATATCTTAAATTTCATCTCACCAGACTGATTTATCATCCAGGTCCAAGCTTTAAAACATTCTTTAATATTATAAGAGGCCATGAAGAGCTTAAATCAGAAAGGGCTATGATTACATTTATAAAAAGATTTACTAACAGGTGATATAGATAAAATTCACAATTAAGAAATTCTTTTTTATTTATTTGATATTCTATTTTTTTGTTTTAGTTTTTTTTCTGAACACAAGGGATTTTTTTCTTGATGAAGGCGCGCATGGGATGGATTCACTTTTTTTCTATAAATTTCTTCAAAACCCGACAATTCACATAAAAGATTTTGTATTCAGGTTTTATTCCTACTATCCGGCATTATTCCTGAATGAATACCCACCATTAATTCATGTCATAGCATCTATTTTTTATTTAATATTTGGGCCTTCTGAATTCATTTCAAGATTAGTAATTAGCCTAATTTCTATAGCAGCATTATTCGCGGTTTATCTGTTTGGAAAAAAAATGTTTGATGAGGAAACAGGGATAGAAGCATCCTTACTTATAAGTGTGATACCGTATTATTTCACTTTTTCTCAGCTTTTTATGATGGAAATACCCATGGTTTTTTTATTTACCTTATCAACTTATTTATTTTTTAAAAACAAGAATCCCTTTTTATTGGGTTTGGTCCTAGCGCTTAATTTTTATACAAAATTCTTGTCTGTAATATTTTTTGGAGTGATAGGCCTATACACTATCTGGTCAAAAACCCTATCTAAGAACTTCTTCTATCTTCTTAAAACAGGCCTGATATTTGTAATTCTAACAGCACCATTTTTAGTCTTTCTATACACCCAAACAGGCATGGTATTCTCACTGAATCAAATAAAAGGTGAAGAGAATTTCGTAGATGTTATCTTCTGGGAAGCAAAAATGGACTTCCTAAAAAATACAAAATTAATTCAGCTCCTATATTTCCCCTATCATCTTCTATATTACATCCCAATTTTTATTTTGACATTATGTTTTTTAGGATTATCCTCAATGAATGATCAGAAGAAATTTCTTGTTTCTTGGATTGTATTTTTTTTATTAACGTTTACCATATTGCCAAACAAAACCCCGAAATATATAATTTATGTGTTTCCCCCGATTGCTATTTTAGCAGCTCATGGGTTTCAAAAAATTAAATTCAAGCAGAAGAAACTTTTTGTGATAGGTTTCATTCTATTATCGCTGATGCTATTGATATTAAATCCATTGAATCCAGATGCTGACATAAAACAAGGCTATGAGAGAATTGGGTCGAAACAGTTAAGCGAGTACATTGAAAGCAGCATATCAGATAATGCAACAGTTTTTGTGATGAATAAGGAATCTTATAATATAATATTTGGGTTTGCGAAAAACAACGACTTTGAAAACAAGGTGATAAGGTCTGTTAACTGTAAATTTGAAAATATAAGTGAAAGTGAATTTAGGAGTTTCATAAGGAGGAATAATGTACAATTTATTATCGGATCTGAGAATGACCCAATTTATATTAAGCTATCCAGTTTTTTGAATAGGTTGCAAATTGTAAAAGATTATGGCTACCTTAAAGTCTTTAGAAATGATAATATTGATTTGAGAAAGATGCCAAAGGTTTGCAATTATAATTGTTTTGTAAATTTAGAATTTTGTGAAGATTGAAATCTATTAAAAACGAATTGTTAAAATAATGTGATAGAATGAATTTTCGAAAAGTATCTATTATAGTACCTGCATATAATGCAGAAAAAACAATTGAATTGTGTTTAAAGTCTTTGCTAAATCAAAGCTACCAAAAAAATAAATATGAAATATTAGTTGTGGATGATGGGTCTAAGGACAAAACCAAAAATATAATTAGAAAATTTAATAGAGTTAAACTGATAGAGCAAAATCATAGAGGGCCTTCTGTTGCAAGAAATTTAGGCGCAAAAAAATCTAAAAACGATTTGATTCTTTTCATAGACTCCGATTGCATTGCACCAAAATATTGGATTAAAAACATAATAAAACCTTTCAAAGATAAAGATGTGATAGCAGTTTCTGGGGCTTATAAAACCAAAAATAAAGACAAGCTAATAGCAAGATTTGTTGGTTTTGAAATAGAGGAGAGACACAAAAAACTTGGAAGGGAAATAGATTTTGTGAGCACATTTTCCGCTGCCTATTTAAGAAAAATTTACTTAAAAGTTGGTGGTTTGGATGAAAAATTTACGAGGGCATCTGCAGACGACACTTCACTATCATTCAAACTGGATAGATTAGGAAAAAAAATGATCTTTGAGCCTAAAGCATATGTCTACCACCATCACCCAGATAATCTCAAAAAATACTTGAAAAGGAAATTTTGGATGGGTTACTGGAGAGTTTTTTTATACAGAGATTTCAAGGAGAAGTTCATGAGGCATTCATACACGCCTAAAACTGTGTATTTTAGAATAGCTTTAACTGGAATAGCTTTGCTCGCATTTTTATTTTCTTTATTTGGTTTTATCCCATTCAGCATATTTTCATTTCTTATTTTATTCTTGATCTTAACAACAATACCTTTTTCAGCAAAAGTTTTTATTAAAGATATATCAACAGGATTGTTATCTCCTATAATAATAATTCTCAGGGATTTTGTTAGCGGTTTGGGCATAGTTTTTGGGCTGGTTAATTTAATTTTAAAAAGAAAATAATGCTAATATTTCACTTCGTAAACAATATTCCCGTCGCAACCGCCTTGATTCAAGCAATCCTGCAATTTAGGCCCGTTTTCAAATATATTTACAAAATGTTCAGGGTTATTTTCTAAAAATTGAAGAAAACTCACTGTATATTTTTCTGAAAGGGGCTCATTGCTTAAACTGAATTTCTGTATGAATAAATGTGTTACCCCATAAGCTTCTGTTTTGTTTAATGTATAATTTAAGTCTGTGCTAAGCGATATGTCTGGAATATTACCAACAACATTTCTCTGGCAGTTGTAAACAGCTCTACTTGACCAGACAGTCATTAATAATGAATCTTCTGGAACATTGCTTTTTATCCAATCACAAGCTTGGAAATACATCGGCGAGAATTGTTTTACTTGAATCATGGCATCAGTTTTTTCTTTTAAGCTGAGGAAACTCATAACTAAAACGAAGGCAAATACAACAAGGGCAAAATCTTTGATATGTTTTTTAGTAAAATTGTAGATTTCTACAAAATATTTTCCTACTACTACTGAAATTATCGGGACCCATGCTAAAGTATACCTTGCAGTATCTTCAGCCCTTTGTAATGTTACAGTTTGGGATAATATTGTAAATATGCTTAGCAAGGATAATAAGATTAAAATATCAAATTTGTCCCTCTTGCTTAACATAAGAATTATTCCTGAAATAAGGCCAAAAACAACAAACCAAATTTTCCCATAAGCAAAATTCAAGTAATTTGTCAACCCCATAGTAAATATACCAACCTCAGTTCCAACTTGTTCTGTTCTCCCTTCAAATTTAAGCTCTGATTTAAAATAAACTACAGAACAGTCATTTTTCCCGATTATCGGCAATGGGAGTCCACACATGGGAGTTCCCCAATAATAAAAACTCCTCAAAAAAAATCCTGCAAGAATTACAAATATAATCAATATATAGATTGAATAATCTTTAATTAAGTTTTTGAGCTGCTTCTTTTCAAAAAGCTCGTACAATATTATTAAAGGCAAAACTACGAAAACTGCCAGACCAGGACTTTTTGTTAAAAACGCTAATGAAGCAAAAACCGCCGACAGATAAAAGTATTTTTTTTCATTTTTTTTGATTGATAATAATAATGTGAAGACAAACAGGCAAAAATAAAATGTAAGCATAACATCCGTATAAAGCAGCACAGAATACGTAACAAATGAGGGGATAGAAACAGAAATCACACTTGCAATAAAACCAATTTCTTTATTATACAATTCTTTGATCAACAAATAGACAAACAAGCCAGTGAAAAAAGCAATGATAGGCGGCAATAACTTTCCTATGATTTCATGAAAGCCAAATATCATATAAAACCCAGCTTCTGTTAAATTCCAGAGCGGAGGCCTACCAAAACCATCCTTAGAGTCCTTTTCTGTATAAAATGGAAACCAAGCAAAATAATCATTATTTTGGCCTATCCATTGGGCTATCCTTGTGTGGAACCCCTCGTCCCCAAAATTGATAGGTGTTTTTATTGTAACTCTTGCATCAAAAACTAGGACAACAGTTAGAAAAGCTATCAGAATTAGCAATTCAACGTTCTTAATATCAAGTTTGATTTCCTTTTCAGCCAAAATAACCACTTTATTTCTTTATCAAATAAATAATTATAAAGTTTAAGTTTTTTAGGTTTATTAAGATGATACAATGAGAGTACTACTATTAAATCCACCGCATAAATTCAAGATAAGCAGAGATAGCCGTTGGCCTGAAGCGACCAAGAGCGACACGTTTTATTACCCATTCTGGCTATCATATTCTGCAGGGATTTTGTTGGAGAATAACCATGAGGCTCTCCTGATAGATGCTATTGCAAAAGAATTGAGTTTTGATGAAGCAATCAGGGAAATAAAAGAATTTAAGACGGAGCTCTTAGTCATGGAAACCGTAACGCCAACTGTTTTAAGCGATATAAGATTTCTAGAAAAATTAAAGGGGGAATTCCCAAAAATAAAAACTGCTCTTGTCGGAACTCATGTAAGTGCATTACCAGAGGAAACCTTGAAGCTATCCAACTCCATAGATTTTATAGCCAGGCATGAATATGAGTATACTGTCTTAGATTTGGCAAACACATTAGAGAAAAAAGGAGATTTGAAGAAAGTTGATGGTATTTACTATAAAATAGGAAAAAAAATTATCCACAATAGAAATAGAGAGTTTATTAAAAATCTAGATGAGTTGCCATTTGTTTCTAAAATCTACAAAAAATTTTTGGATATCAAGGACTATAGATATGCCTTAGCTCAACATCCAATGATGCAAATATGGTCTTCAAGAGGATGCCCGAACAGATGCACATTTTGCCAGATACCTCAGACTCTCATGAGCAGAACATTTCGTGCAAGATCGCCGGAAAATTTTGTTGAGGAGCTAGAATGGATTAAAAATAATCTTCCTGAGATCAAGGAAATCTTCATAGAAGACGACACATTCACAACAGATAAAGAAAGGGTTGAAAAAATATGCGACTTGATCATAAAAAAGAAGTTGAAGATAACATGGTCGGCGAATGTGCGGGCTGATTTATCATATGATTTGATGAAAAAAATGAAAGAAGCTGGCTGTCGAATGATAATAGTTGGTTACGAATCTGGAAACCAAAAAATACTAAACAATATTAAGAAAGGAATAACAACAAAAATGGCTAAAAAATTCACAAAAGATGCCAAAAGAGCTGGATTGAAAATATTCGGATGTTTCATGATTGGATTGCCTGGTGACACTAAAAAAACAGTTGAAGAGACATTTGAATATGCAAAAGAGCTGAACCCTGATATGGCTTTTTTCCAGCAGGCAGTTCCATTTCCAGGGACTGAACTATATGCTTGGGTGAAAGAAAACAATTATTTGGTTGCTAAAAATTGGGATGATTGGTTGGATGAAAATGGCCAACTGAATTGCATCATTAGTTACCCTTGGTTGACAAATAAAGAAATAAGGCAACTAAGAGATAGATTTACGATCAGATTTTATTTATCACCTAAACATTTGATAGAAGAGTTTACAAAAAACCTAAATTTCTCCGAACAGGTAAGATTAATGAAGGCAAGAACCGATTATATAAAATATTTGATTAGAGGCAAAGTGAAAAAATGAAATCCCCGAAGGTCACGATATTTGTTCCGGTTAAAAACGGCGAAAGGACTTTAAAGAAATGCATTGATTCTCTTCTGAGATTGGATTATCCGGAAAAAGAGATTTGGTTCCTAGACAACATGTCAACCGACGCTACACCTGAAATATTAAAATCATATGGGAAGAAGATTAAATGGAAAAAAATGGCTGGCAAAGTCCCAAAACTTCACAATTATATTTTAAGGAATGTAAAGACGGAATACTTGGCTTACACAAATGCAGATTGTGTTGTTAAAAAAGATTGGTTGAAAAAATTGATTGAAGGATTTGATTCAGATGATATTGTTGCCACGGGAGGCTTCTATACAAATCCAAAAGGCCTAAAAAAACTACAGTTTCTAATAGGAAAAGAAATAGAAGAAAGAGCTAAGAAGTTTCCTGAATTTACTTCTAGATTACCAGACGGAAATCTTTGTGTTAGAGCAGATGTTGCAAAAAAAGTCAAATTCAACGAGAATTTCTTTTGGTCATGGGAATCTGATTTTGGGTATAGATTGACAAAGAAGGGAAAAATGAAATATATACCTGAAGCTGTTGTCTACCATTATCACAGATCTACCTGGAAAGGTTTTTTCAAACAGCAGTTCAATAACGGAAAAGCAACACCACTGCTTTTTTTGACTAAAAAGAAAGAAAAAATTGTTGGGGATCACATATCCACTTCTTCAATGGGGTTGAGATTGCTTTTGTTCTATCTATTTTTTGGATTTCTATTTCTAGGGTTATTTTTTAAATCATCCCTGTTTTTGTCTCTGATATTTTCGGGTTTATTTTTATTATTGACTACAAAGGATTCTATTAAATTTTCAGATGATTTTACAGAATTCATCTATTATATCGGAATTTTTCTTACGAGGACTGCAGCTTGGGCAATTGGCATACCTTTAGGAATAATTTATCTGCTTTTTAACTTCAATTGGAGGGATTAGATGCCTAGATCGCCTTTAGTCTCAATAGTAACAGCGGCTTACAACGAAGAGAGGCATATAGGAAAATTTCTAAATTCAATCAAAGGACTGGATTACCCTAAAAACAGGCTGGAAACAATCATAGTGGATGATGGGTCAATAGACAATACAAGAGAAATTGTAAAAAAATATAAAGTCAAGATGGTAAGGAGCTCCCATCTTGGTTTTGGGGACGCTAGGAATTTAGGGATAAAGGCATCAAAAGGAGATATTTTGATTCTGTTTGATGCTGACATGATCGTGGATAAAAATTTCATAAAAGAGGCCATCTTGTTCTTTGAAAAAAATCGGCAGTATGATGCATTTGAAGGAATGGAATATATTAGGAATTCCAATAAACTGATAGCCAAGATGTTCTATCTCACTGATTATTTAGGGTATAAGACCATGAAAGTTCTGATCCCGAGAGTGATAAAAAGAAAAATTATTGAAAAAATCGGATACAACAAGCCAGACTATGGCTATTACATTGATTGGGAATACCAGCAAAGAATGCTTAGAAGCGGCTTCAAGATAGGCCACAGCCAAAAAGCAAAATATTACCATATTGCCCCTGAGAATATGAGCGAATTGAAAAGGAAGATGAAATGGGGAGGGAAATCTCTGGCGTTTATCTTGAAAAACGATTTTTTTGCATTTGCAAGAAAATCTTTATTCGTATTTTTATGCGGCTTGGTCCCATTATATATTCTGTTTATTCTGCTCCCAAACCCATTCAAATTTTTAGGGTACTTTCCTCTTGGGATATTTTTATTATTCCAAGTTAAAAGAACGATTGAGATGTTTCTAGCTACAAAAGATCCGCTATCATTTCTAATGCCATTTTTCGATATTTTGACAATGTTCATAACTTTGCTTGGAATGGTTGACGGCTTGCTGAATATAAGGTCAAAACCAAAAGCTTAAAATTTTATTAAGGGGATATTTGGATATGGTAAAAGGAGTAATTTTGGCTGGCGGGACTGGAAGCAGGCTTAAGCCGTTGACAAAAGTGACGAACAAGCATCTTCTTCCTGTCTACAATGAGCCGATGATATACCATCCTTTAAAAAAAATGGTTCAAGCTGGCATAAAAGAGATACTAATAGTCACTGGAGTAGAAAATGCCGGGGATTTTATGAGGCTACTAGGAAGTGGCTCTGATTTTGGGGTAGATTTGACTTATAAAATTCAGGACAAGGCTGGCGGGATCGCTCAAGCATTGGGCTTGGCCGAACAATTTGTCGGCGATGATAAATGCGTAGTTATACTTGGAGATAATATTTTTGAGGATGATATAGCAGATTATGCCAAGAATTTTATGAAGCAGGAAAAAGGAGCGAGAATATTTCTAAAGGATCTTAGTCTGGATGAGGCTAAAAGGTTTGGAATAGCTTTGGTTGATGGGAAGAAAGTCACATATGTTGAAGAGCATCCTAAAGAGCCAAAATCCACTCTATGCCACACAGGATTGTATATGTTTGACTCCCGTGTTTTTGGAGTGATAAAGAAGCTTAAGCCTTCTGCGAGAAATGAACTGGAAATAATGGATGCTATTGATGCATATGTCAAGGAAGGAGAATGCTATTATGATATTGTTAATGGGTTTTGGTCTGACGCCGGGACTTTTGAATCCCTTCTTAGAGCCTCTCAATTGATAGAAAAAAAAGTGAAAAAATGATAGAAGGAATAAAAATTAAGAAGCTGAAGATAATTTCTGACTATAGGGGAAGATTGATGGAGATAATTAGATCAGATGATGAAATATTCAAGAAGTTCGGCCAGGTTTATATGACTACAGTCAGCCCTGGAATAGTCAAAGGCTGGCACTATCATAAAAAACAGTCTGATACAATAGTCTGCATAAAAGGGAAGTTGAGATTAGGATTGTATGATTCGAGGAAGGGATCTAAAACAAAAGGAGAAATCCAGGAGATGATGCTGGCAGACGGCGATCCAATACTGCTTCAAATCCCTCCAGGAATATACCATGGCTGGGAGAACATGGGAAAAGAAGAAGCGATCGTTATAAGCATGCCGGATTTTCTTTACAATTATAAGGAGCCGGATGAAGTCAAACTAGATCCTTTCAAAAATAACATACCTTTCAAGTGGCATGCTAAAAAAGGGGGATGATTTCATGGAAATGCCGTTTTGTTCGATAATGATAACGCATTACAATGGAAAAGGTCTTCTTAAAGAATGTTTAGGCTCTTTAGAAAAAATTAATTACCCGAAGGACAGGATGGAAGTTATATTGATTGATAATGCTTCTAGCGACGGA
>Ga0210020_1000154_pt1 | contig 73080 bp, 84 predicted proteins | sample CryGeymeta201514_FD_183980 | JGI IMG/M metagenome (GOLD analysis project Ga0210020, IMG submission 183980) | Groundwater microbial communities from Crystal Geyser aquifers in Utah, USA - Crystal Geyser metaG 2015-14 (SPAdes) (version 2) | ecosystem: Environmental > Aquatic > Deep subsurface >... | reverse complement strand
AAAATTTTCCAAGATTAGAATTCAATCCATTATCTGTCAAAAATATGAGATGGTGATTAAATATGTGATAATTATACACACTATGTTTCTACATCACGGCGTATACAAAAATAGGAGTTGATTTAGGCAATTTTTTTACATCATTATTATCTCTCAAAAATGGCTCTAAACCTATTGAAAATATTCATTCTAGGAGCTTCATATTCCTTTCCTGCCAAAGCTGAACCCAATCTTAAATAGGATTTCCCTGCTCTTGATCCAGGCCTATAATTCACCACAGGCATCTTGGTCCCTAAACTCTCCAAGACTCTTTCATCCTCTGGGATTGTTTCTAAGATAGGCAAGCTGGTCAAATGTGTTATTTCTTCCTTTTTCAGCTCAAAACCTTTGTTTCTTGCCCTGTTTATGACAAGGCCAAGTGGTTTTAATTTAAGCTTCTCGGCAAGGTCTTTCCCTTTCACTATATCAGTGACTGATGGTATATCTGGAGTGGTGACAAACAAAACCTCATCCGATGCCAGCATTGCCGATAATGCCTCTTTCCCAAAGCCTGCTGCAGCATCTAATAACACATAATCATACCCCTGAAAAGATTTTTTGAATAATCCACCAAGCTTTTTAATATCAACACCCTCTAGCTCGCTTAAGCACAGGGAAGCTGGCAGAATCTGCATTTTTGGCATATAGCTATAAAAAGCATCTTCAATCTTAGTCTCTCTTCTCAGTACACTATTCAATGTGGAAGGGGTTTCATACAAGCCTATCTGCAGACCCAGGTGCGAGGAGGTTATATTGCAGTCTACTACTGCTACTTTTTGGTTAAACTTAGCCGCTAATACAGTTGCGAGATTAAGAACGCATGTTGTCTTTCCAACACCGCCCTTGCCGGAAACTACTGATATAACCCTAGTCATAATAATCACCCGAAAGATTATTTGTATTCCTAGATTATAATATTATCCTTGCCTTCTTCAAATCTTTTGGTGTGTTGATGTTCAGCCATAATCCCTGGGATGTATATCCTGATAAAATTCCCTTTTCAACTAAATTAGGAAACAAGTCTTTCTCTATGCTTTTCATGTTTTTTGAAATGTAATTGAATACTCTAGGCTCTAAAATAAACATCCCAGCAGAAACAAGATAACTTTCTATCATTTCAGTCGGCTTCTCTTTAAAGAGTGTTATTTTATTTCCCTTTAGGTTTACAATCCCATAATCTTTCGGGTTCGAGACAGAAGTCAATGCTACTGTTGCCAAGTTTTGGTTTTTTCTATGAAACCTTAAAAAGTCTTCTATATCAACTGAACAGATAGTGTCGCCATAAACCACGAGAAATGTGTCGTTGAATTTTTTCCTTACTAAAGCCAGTGGATAAATTGTCCCTTGAGGCTTGCCTCCGATCAAATATTCTATTTTTACCCCAAGTTTAGACCCATCGCCAAAATAATCCATGATCTGTTTCCCAAGATGGTCTATATATATAATATACTGGGTGATGTTGAAGCTCTGCAGCCTTTCGATTATATGCTGGAGAATAGGCTTGCCTTTTATCAGAAGCATAGATCTCGGGATGTTTTTTGTCAAAGCTCCCATTTCCTTTCTATTCCCCCCGGCAAGGATTAGGACATTATTTATATTAAAATCAGAAAGAGTTTTTGTAAGCAGATACTCTATCGCCTGAGACCTGCTTCTTATTTTTACCTCATCGATTAATTGGTCTGCCTGTTTTATTATATCTTCTCTTAATGTAATTGTTATTCTTTGTCTTTTCATACTATATCATACTACCGCTTATACTATATGATATTTGTTAGAAAAAGGATATATTAGTTTTGATTTTTCATGATACTTATGCAACCTGTTGGTGGAGGAACTTTGGTATGTGAAGAATCTACTTTAGGGGCTATCCCAATAATGGTTTGCAATTCTGATCGTCGCTATGTTTGCCCATTTACAGTAAGGGATTTGCCCGAAGGTTTTATTGAAGAGAGAAGAAATGGGGCTGTCTATGACCCTAAGTTTGACTGTGGTGTAAAGAGATGCCATTTTTACAGATAAAATGTGATTAAATGGATAGATTCAAAGAAGAATGTTAGATGATTGGATTTTATATAATAATTCGTCTTTCATTTGTTTTTTTATTTCATCCAATTTCTTTTTTGTTATAAGATCTTTTTTAAGGAAACTTTCCAATAAAGTTACCTTATCATTATAATAACTTAATTTTATTATTTCTATTTCTTTATTATAATTTTCTGCCATTTCATTTTGATATAAAAGAAAAATAATTGACCCTATCAAAAATATGGATAAAAATAAAGGGTTGTTAAATTTAGCACCATCTTCAAAGATGAATAAGTAATATCCCATAGCAATCATAATAAATAACCCAAGAATTGTCATAAGGAAATCATATCTTACATATTTTGGTAGATCAGTAGGTATATCCATTATAATCCCAATTTTGAAAGTAGTTCGTATATGATTGAACGTAAAAATGAAATCAAGAACCCTGCGATTAATAAGTAAAATGCTATACTATTCTTCCCGTTATACAAGAAAATCACTGATAAAATTACACACAATATCGCTAATCCTGTTACAATATTTTTTTTAGTTCTCATCAATAATCTTCTCTCTTTTCTCTTTAAATTATTATCTTTCATTATTTCACTCTGAGGTTCACCCAAATTCCATATCAACACTTTGTGACACCTTTCTCATCAGTAGTCAATGTGACAGAACGAATGCCAAAAAACTTTATAAACTTTAACACCTATTAGTTATTGTTTAATTAAACACTAAATGATAGCATGGAAAGAAAAGCCATATTAATAAAATTCTCTGTCGAGTCTAGAAATTTTGAAAGCAATACCGAGAGGAATAGATTCTTCAGGGAATTGTATGGGTGGAAGCAGGTAGTCACAAAGCAGGAAAAAAAATACACGTACGAACGGGAAGGTTTGCTGGATCAGATCCCATGCACAAGAATAGACAAGTCAATGCTGCTGATACGAAAAGAATATGTTGATGAAATACTAAGTTTTTTGCAGGAATGGGAGAATAAAGTTAACTGGCATATGTTCAATGTTTTGCTGGATAAAGAACAGGAAAAATTATTAGAGGAGGGGTTTTGAGATGACTGAAAAGAAAAATGAAATCATACTTAAGGTTGGGGAATTAACCCAGAGGGAAGAGTTTGGCAGAGGCATAGTCAGGATGGATTCTGAGAGCATGCAGAAGATCGGTGTAAGGGAAGGCGATGTTATTGAAATACACAGCTCAAGAAGCTCAGGGGCAATCGCTGTAAGGGCTTACCCATCTGATGCCGGCCTGAAAGTAATAAGAATGGATGGCCTTGTGAGAAGAAATACCGGAGCGGGCGTAGGCGATAATGTTAAAATAAAAAGGGCCGATGTCAAAGAAGCCAAGCATGTAACGCTTGCACCGGCGCAAAAAGGAATTGTCGTTCAGATTAGCCCTTCATTAATCAAACAGAACATCTACTATAGGCCTTTGAACAAAGGGGATATAATCATTCCAAGCCCTGTTGTAAAAAGAAAGGAAAGGGGTGATGAATTCTTTGGCGGAGACATGTTTAAGGATTTCTTTGGGTTTGGGATTGAAGATTTCTTCTATATGCCTACTGGAGAAACTAGGTTTGTTGTTACTAGCACCAACCCTGAAGGTATTGTGAGAGTTACTGATTTAACAGAATTGGAGATACTGCCTACACTGCCAAAAGATTTTGATCTTGAAAAAAGAACTGTCCCTGCTGTTACTTACGAGGATGTTGGGGGAATACATCAGGCTATCCAAAAAGTCAGGGAGATGATCGAGCTCCCGCTAAGGCATCCGGAATTATTTGAAAGGTTGGGGATAGAGCCGCCGAAAGGAGTGCTATTGTACGGACCGCCAGGAACCGGGAAGACTCTTCTAGCAAGAGCAGTTGCAAATGAGTCAGGTGCAAACTTTTATTCTATTGCGGGACCGGAGGTCATGAGCATGTGGTACGGCAAAAGCGAAGAAAATCTTCGTAAGATTTTTGAGAAAGCAGAAAAGAATGCCCCGTCAATTATTTTTATAGATGAAATAGACTCTATCGCCCCAAAAAGAGAGGATGTTACAGGAGAAGTCGAAAGGAGAGTTGTATCCACTCTATTAACACAAATGGATGGCCTAAAGAAAAGGGGAAAAGTCATAGTTATTGCTGCGACCAACCGTGAAAATGCATTAGACCCTGCTTTAAGAAGGCCAGGTAGGTTTGACAGGGAGATAGAAATAGGCATACCAGACAAAAGAGGCAGAAAAGAAGTCCTCCAAATTCACACAAGGCACATGCCCCTTGAAAAAGATGTAAACCTAGATGAGCTTGCAGAAATTACTTATGGGTATGTTGGAGCGGATTTGGAAGTGCTGGGAAAAGAAGCAGCCATGTATGCATTGAGAAGGTTATTGCCCGAGATTAAATGGAGAGAAGAAGGGCAGTTGCCTGGCGATGTGCTTGAGAAGCTGTCAGTAACGCGAGATGATTTCCAGAATGCTTTAAAATTAGTAGAGCCGTCTGCTATGCGTGAGGTCATGATAGAAATCCCAACTGTCAAATGGACTGATATTGGGGGGTTAGAAGATGTGAAAAAGAGACTGCAGGAAGCAGTTGAATGGCCGCTGAAATCGCCAGAAAGCTTTGAAAAAATTGGGATAACCCCGCCGAAAGGTGTTCTACTGTACGGGCCCCCAGGATGCGGAAAGACTATGCTTGCAAAAGCAGTGGCAACAGAATCAAACGCAAACTTCATTTCCGTAAAAGGGCCTGAGTTGTTTAGTAAATGGGTAGGCGAAAGCGAAAAAAGAGTAAGAGAATTATTCAGGCGGGCGAAACAGGTCAGCCCAAGCATTATATTCTTTGATGAAATAGATGCATTAGTCCCAAGAAGAGGCATGAGTTATGGGGAAAATGTCAGCGAGAAAGTGGTATCGCAAATGCTGACTGAACTGTCTGGATTGGAGGACCTGCATGATGTAGTCGTAATCGCAGCTACAAACAGGCCAGATATGCTTGACCCAGCGTTGCTTAGGCCAGGAAGGTTTGACCGAAAGATCCTAGTTCCAGGTCCAGACGAAAAGGCCAGATTGAAAATACTAGAGATAAAAACCAAGAAAATGCCGCTTAAAGGAGTCAACCTAAAGAAATTTGCCAGAGAAACAGAAGGCTTTTCTGGGGCGGATATAGATGCGCTTATCAGAGAAGCGGGAATGGTCGCTTTAAGAAGGAATAAAAAATCCAAACAAGTTGAGGCAAAAGACTTTGATGAAGCTTTGAAAGATATAAAAGCCAGCATAGACAAAGATGTAATCAAGTTTTATGAGCAGTTTGATGAAAGGTCTAGAAAAAAATTGACCGAAAGCGAAGATTCAAATGAACTTAAATATGTCGGATAAAGATAATTAAGGGTATAAATGGAGGTTAACTATATTCTATTGGATAATGTTTACTCATTTCTATGAGTTTATGGAGGTTAAAAAAATGGAAAGAAGATTTGACAGACCCCGCTTTGATAGAGATAGAAGAAGCGATGGTTTTAGAGGAGGGGGTTTTAGGGAAAGAAGAGATGATCTTCCAAAACCTGTAAATGAAGGCGAAGAATACGACGTTGAAATAAGCGAAGTCGGAGCAAAAGGGGATGGTATAGCTAGGGTAAAGAACTTTGTTATATTCGTTCCTGAATCAAAAGAAGGGGAGAAATGCAAGATCAGAATAAAAATGGTAAGGTCTAAGTTTGCAGTCGGTGAAAAAGTCGGCAAAAGTGAAGGGAAAGAAAAGGAATTGAAAAAAGAGCCTGCTGAAGATGTGGTTGAAGATGAAGAATCACAAGAGGAAGATACCTTAGATAATGATGAAGGAGATGAAGGCTTTGACGAAGATAAATGAATTAAAACTGGGCTTAAGCGATATTTCCCTCACAGCTAAAGTAACCGAAGTATCAGAACCTAGAAGCGTGAAGACAAGAATGGGGTATGAAACAAATGTTGCTACTGCTGTTCTTGAAGATGATTCCGGAACTATTCCGCTTACGCTTTGGGGCAAGCAGATAGAAGAAATAAGCGAAGGGGATACTATCGAGGTAACAGGCGGATATATCTCAGAGTTTAAAGGGGAATTGCAGCTCAATGTGCCTAGAAAGGGGGAATTGAAGAAGCTGTAATTAATTTGTTTTTATTTTCCTATTATTTTTTATGAATAATTATTGCGCCAATTGCGGGAAAAGTTTAGAAGGCCTGCCTTACAAATGCAGGTACTGCGGAGAATATTTTTGTGTAGACCATCAGTTGCCTGAGAACCATGTTTGCCAGGGATTGGATGAATGGAAATCCGGGAAGTTAAAGGAATTCAAAAAAGAAGTGAAAACATCTGAAAGACCAAGCAGGTCCAAAATATTTGGGATAATAAAGAAGAATATATGGGTAGAGTTTCTGATTGTCATAGGAGTGGTTGTTCTGCTTATAGCATTGCTTAGGATGCTGGCTTGATCATTTGGCCTTCTTCAATCCTTCCACCAGAATAACTTTTTTACAGCTAGAGCATGTGAATTTAGGCCTCTTAAATTTCTTTCCTTTAGAATCTTTTTCCATTTCTATTTCCTTGATTTCATAGAATTTGCAAAATGGGCATTCATACTCAACCTTAGCTGGCTTGTCAATAACTTTTCCAACAACCATATCAGACCTTCTAGTAAAGAAATCAAAATCTTTAGATGGCTTGAGGCCTTGAGATAGCCACCCCTTAACAAGCTTGCTTTCCATAAACTACGCCTTCTTTTCTTTTCTTTTTGGGCGCAGGCTCTTGCTGCCGCATTTTCTGCATTTGACTTTTCCATTTTTAACTTTTGAGTAGTCTGTCCTGATCTTACTTTTGCATTTTCTGCATACAAAAACCCTGTTATAAAGTCGCCTAACAGCTTCAGGAAATATTTTTCTGACCATTAAATCACGTTTAAGATTAATTAGTTGTATCAAGTTAAAAATATAAAGGTTACTGATTTGTTTCCTCGAATGCAAACCGGGTTTTTTCCATGTCAGAAGTATTTTTTCTACCCCGGGAAACTGCTGAAAAATTGATTCTAAGATATAAAAGAAGCCATATGTTTCATGCCTGTATATAATTTTAAATATTAGGTATTCATAAATCATTTAACTAAAAAAATAGGATTTCAAAATGGAAAAAACTGCTTCTTTGCAAAATATAAAAAAAGGTAGTTGGAATTCTATGAATATTGTTGGGTGTTCGACAGCAGTAAGGACGCCTTGTAATTTAAAAGGGTGAAAAAAATGAAAGGAAAGAAGAAGAAGAAATAATCGGTTTTAAGAAGTTTTTTATTTTCTCTTTTTTTCTTATTTTTGGGATGTTAAATCACAAGTATAAATAATTGAAAGAACTAGTATCGTTGAAAATTTAGGTGAAATCAATGGCATGGGATGATGACGACTCTAGTGACGATGAATCAGAAGAAATGGAAGAATCCGAAGATGAAGTTGAAGAAGATTGGTAAAGATTTAAGTTTCTTTTTTTCTTTTTGTTTTCCTAAATTATTATTATGCGTTCGATAAAGAATGAAATCCGCATATTGGGAATGGATGATGCCCCGTTCAGTCCAAGGTCTCATAAAAAAGTTCTGGTTATAGGCGCGGTTTACCGAGGGGGGAATTTCTTTGACGGGGTAATAAAAACTTGGGTTACTGGAGATGGGTTGGACGCCACTGATAATATTGCTGAAGCTGTGAATAAGTCCCGACATAAGAAAGAGATCCGGGTGCTGATGTTCAAGGGAGTAACAATAGGGGGATTCAATCTAATCGGCATAAAGAAACTCAGGGAGAAAACAGGACTGCCAATAATAATAGTCGCCAGAAAAAAACCAAACCTCAAAGAAATCAGTAAAGCGCTGAAGAATTTTAAGGATTATGAAAAAAGATGGAAGATTATTAAAAGTACTGGAGAAATATATAAAGTGGAAATAGAAAAGAATAAAAGCATTTACTATCAATTCATAGGCTTGGAAAAAAGCGAAGCTGAAAGAATAATTCGCTTGTCATGCACAAGAAGCCTGATTCCAGAGCCTTTGAGGGTTTCACACCTGATTGCATCTGCAATGGTGAAAGGCGAAAGCAAGGGGAGAGCATGATAGATAAAAAAGAAATATGGGAAAATATCAAATATATAGCCATAGGAATAATTTTTGCAGTCGCGCTCAACAAAGGAATGGGGCTTATTCTTCACACAGACCTTCCTATAGTTGCGGTTATGTCAGGGTCAATGGTGCATGATGCCACCACGCCTTACCGCCATTACCAATTCTTAGAAGAAAACTTCAACTATTCTAAAGAAGAAATAGACTCGTGGCAAATCAAGAATGGCTTCAGGCCTGGGGATGTTCTTATAATTAAAGGTATTCCTCAAGATGAATTAAAAGTGGGGGATGTTATTGTATTTACATATGAAGTCCAGCCCGTTCCTATTATTCATAGAATCATCTACATAGACGAGAAAGGTTATCCATTTACAAAAGGCGATCACAATCCAGTCATGGATCCGGACTGCAACCTTAATCAGGGGACTGTATGTTGGAAAAGAACAGATATCAAGGGCAAAGCTGTTTTGTGGGTTCCTTGGCTTGGTTTGCCAAAATTAATTTTATTCAATATAATAGCATTTTTGAGGGGTGGTTAGTATTGAGTTTTGCAAAAAATGCGGCAATTTGTTGATAGCAGAAAAAAGAAGTGGCAGATATGGCTGGTACTGCAGAAGATGCAATAAATTTTCTAGCGATGACAAGGCTAAGACGACTGCCTTATCAGAAAAAATCAGAGATGAAGATGAAAAGATTAAAGTGGTTAACCCTGAAGATGAATACCTGCAATATCCTGTGACAGATGTTCACTGCGATAAATGCCACAATAATAAGGCCTACTGGGTTTTGCAGCAGACTAGAGGCGGGGATGAGCCGCAGACTAAATTCTTCTGCTGCACTAAATGCAAGAATAAATGGCGCGAGTATTGAAAGGTTAGTTTTTCTTATCAATTTTAAGCAAAAATTTATACAAATGTTTAAACTTGATTTTCTAAATAGTGTTTTAATGATTAAACAAAGAAAAATTCTAATTTCTACAGATAACGCAGCAACAACAAAATTTCTAAAATTTTTTACGTTAGAACCAGATGATTCACTTGCACTCGCTGTCCTACTAGATGCTCATAAGAAAGGCAGATTGAAAATTATTGGTATAACTTCTACTTTTGGCAATACCGATGGTAACACCTCTTATCAAATAACAAAAAAACAGATTAAATTTTCTGGTTTAAATATCCCAGTAATAAAAGGTGCTATTAATTCTGGTCAAAACAACTCTAAAGCGGCGGATTTTATAGCAAACAAGATAAGAGAAAGTAAAGAAAAAATTATATTAGTTGGTCTTGGTCCTGTAACCGATTTTGCCGCGGTGTTCAGAAAGTATCCCGAGTTAAAAGAAAATGTTGATTTTTTTATTGTTAGATCAGGTCCTTATTTAGTAAAAAAATATTGGTATCTTTTTTCATTCAATGCATTCAAAGACATTGAATCTGCCAAATTCATATTTCAGTTGGGGGGTAATAAATTTTCAATAGGTAAAGAAATCTTTTCAATAACCATCAAAAATGAAGTTGTAGAAGAAATACAAAAAATCAAACACTCAATGATGAAATATATTGCAAGGGATTTAAAAAAATGGAATTTACAAAATAAAATTTTTCCAATAAAAGGTTATTTCTCCAGAAAAGGTAATATGTGTCCATGGGATTTAATTTGGGTTATGTATTTAGTGGAACCAAATTTGTTCAAAGTTGTTAAAGAAAACAATCATTGTTCATTAAACATAAAAAGTAGAGAAATATTTTTAGAGAGTATTATAAAGAGACTTAAAAACTGGGACAATCCCAAATAACTAAATAGATACCTAACAATACCCCATATATCAGAACCAAATTAAGTAGCAAATGGGCGAGTATTAACAATTGATTAATCCTATTTCCCGCCCATAATCAATGAAACAGCCATTCCTGTAATAACAGCAACAACACAGCTAGTCCCGAAATATTGGAATGAAAATAAAGTTGATAATTCAATTCCGCCCCAGAAATATCCAAGAATAAGCGAAAGCAAAAGTCCAAAAAATAATGCTATAATTAAATGCAAAAGTCCTATTCTGAAGTTCTTGTAAGTTTGCCTGACAAATATAACAGCGCCGAATAAAAATAAGAAAAAGAATGTTAAGCCAAGCTGTGGGTTGGGCGGGGCTATAGTCGGTGAAGAAAATATTCCAAACTGACCGATAATTAAATAAACCAACACAGACAATAGGTTCTTATCATGCTTAATCATTTGAAGCGAGAATTCATTTTTCAAGCCTTTTAATTCAGTTATTATATCTTGCTTTTCAATTCCTTGCTCATCTTCAGATTTAATCTCCAATCCTTTATCTTTAGACGCAAAATCACTTCCATATTTTATCTCGCCAAAACTTTCTTTGGCTCCTGAAAACCATGTCTTAATTGAAAGAAATATTCCAAATAAACCTATCAAAACACCAAACACTCCGAAAACTATTGTTTCTAAGGTAAGGCCAGATGCTAATAAACGAATGTGGAAGTCGGTTGCAAGATAATATACAGCCAAGCCCGTGATCAGGAGAAATATGGTTTTTTTAATGAGTATCAACATCAATGATGTGATTTTATTTACAATGAATAATGCGGCTAGAAATATTATTGAGCTTATTGTTATCGCAACAAAATCCCCTTGTAAAATTAAGCCAGGTAAAGAATACAAATATCCCTGAGTAAAACCCAATAAGCTTGTTGTGTTCGTGCTGTTCATTAAGGATAGTATTGGATTCATTAATCATATATTGATTTTCTAGGTTTTAAATAGGATCAATAAATAAGCCAAAATAAGAAATAAAACTATTAATAAAATAATAGAAATGGTGGGTATAATTTATTGAAACTTCTTCGGGAATCTTTTAGCAAGCTCATCTAAAGAATCAACAACATCTTTTGCTGTGTAGCTTCTAAGCCCATCTATCAGATCGTCTTTCTCCAACATTTTTTCTGCAACAGGGAAGGATACCCCATCGACTGTTTTGTCATCTTTCATATGCAATGATCCTAGAGGTACTCGGCACAACTTGCCAGATGGGGTCTGTGAAGGATCAATATTTATTGTTCCTTTAACTTTTTCATGGCCTGGAATAATTTTGAATGATAATTTTTTGTTAATTTCATTGCACCACTTTGCTGTGAATCCTTCATCTGGTTTGGCTTTCAAGTATTGAAAATGTTTTTCATAAAATGAGCTTGGCTGCTGTTTATCCAGGAATAAATATACATGAAATGAATTTCCAGTCCAAGAAATAAACGGCTCAACTTTTCCAATGACATCTTTTAATTCCTTGTCCTGATTTATCGCTTTAACAAACTCTCTTGTGGCTTCTTGGGATTGCTCTGATGTCATTCCGTCTCCCCTGTCTATGTCAAAGAATATTCTGTCAATTGCCCTGCCTGGATTTTCACTGTTAGTTGCATAGAAGAAATCCATTAGCTTCCTCGGAAAAAAATACTGCCAAACTTTTGTTTGAGATTTAGTTAATTGTCCTTTCACCTGATCTAAATTTTTCTTTCTTTTTTCAAAAAATTCAGGAGTTAATGCTTCCAAGAATTCCTCGATAAGTAAGGGCTCAAGTTTTGACCCTCGTTTGATGAGATAAGGTATTCCATAAGGCATCCATATTTTTGTTGCAAGTTCTTTTCCCTTCAGGAATTTTTTAAGCTTTTCCCCGACTATTCCGTAGAATAATAAGACATCTATTTCTCCGAAAGGCTTAACCAAGTCTTCTGATTTTTTTGCAAGATTCAGTAGTTTGGGCATTCTGTTCTAGATTATCTTTTTTTGTTTTAATAAATCAACAAGCATTCCATGAATGTATTTGACATCTGATTGGCTGAATTTTTCTTTTTTCATCAGCCGATTCAACTCTTGAAAATCCACAAATTTTCCCTGCTTTATTTCGCCTTTGTTTATTTTTGGTTTTTTATTTGCCATCACATAATACTGCGCGGAATTTTCCAATTCATGATCAACATCATTCCTAAGCATTTTGATGAATACTGGCTTATCTTTCAGGTCCAATTCTTCTTTCAATTCCTTCCTGATTGTATCTTCATAAGTATGACCAGATTCTACATGACCCCCGGAAGTTATTGTCCAGAATAAAGGCTCTGTATCTACATTTTCGCTTCTCTGTATTATGAAAATACTCCAATCCTTATCGAATACAAATGCATTCACTGTTCTGTGCCTGAGCTTTTTTCTGTGGCACTCTTCCCTTGTAGCTTTGCCAATAACATTATCGTTCTCATCTACTATATCCAACATCTCAACTTGCGGTTTTGTTATCATCTCAATCCAATCAATATTTTGACCTCTCAAAAATTAATTTATAAGCTTAGCTGTTCAAATGAATGGATGTTTCAACAGGATGTAAAGTGGGTTAAATGCTGAAGATAGATGAAATTAAAAAATATTACATATTCATGTTCCTCACCGGAGTGAATTTTATTGAAGCGATTTATATGCTTTTTTTGCTGTCGATAGGGCTTAACTATGTTCAAATCCTGATGACGCAAGCCATATTTGCATTTATCATGTTTCTCTCCCAAATACCTGCAGGCATATTGTCCGACCTGTGGAGCAGGAAAAAAGTAATAATATTAGGGTCTTTTATAGGGATTATTTCGGCTTTTGTTTATGCGAACTCAACAAGCTTCATTCAAGTTGTAATTGCAGAAGCCCTGATTGCTTTGGCGATAACATTCGCTTTCAGTACCCTAACTCCATTTGGGTACGAAGTCATAATAGAAAACAAAAAAGAGCATGCCTCGAAAAAAATATTCTCCAAAGCTACATCCTGCCTTCTGTTAGGGGGAATTATCGGCCCTTTTGTTGGCGCTTATATTGCAGGGAATTTTGGGTTGAAGATGGGAATGCTGTCAAATGTCTTTTCTTGGCTGTTAATTTTTTTGGTTTCATTAACGCTTAGAAATCCAAAGGCCCATAGAGCAAAAGAAAGAAATTCCTTCAATCAGATCAGCTCAAGCTTTAAGCTGCTCAAGATGAATCCTTTGCTGATCTATCTGATAATCAATTTCACTTTCCTGAACCTGTTTTCTTGGCTGACCCTAGCTCTTATTCAGCCGTATTTTGAGAATATCAGGGTAGGTATAATATACATAGGGATCATATTCAGCGGGGCTAATCTTATAGGAGCAATAACAACAAATTTCTCTGATAGGATAGAAAAGAAATTCGGGATAAGAAGATCAGTTTTCTCTTCTGGTGTGTTAATAGCGCTTGGCATGCTGATGATAGGCTTGTTTAAATTACCTTCAATTGTCATTCTCGGATTTCTGATGACAAGAACAATGTCGAGATTCAGAGAACCGCTGTTTTCTGATTACTTTAACAAGCTAATCGGAAGCGACAAGAGAGCGACAATAATTTCATTCTCTGGTTTTCTTTACTGGTTTTTCTATGGGGTTCTTGGGTTGTTTCTCGGATATCTTATTGAAGGGTTTGGTCTAGGGAAAATATTCATTGGGTTTGCTTTAGTATCAATTGTGGTGATATTATTTACGAAAATAAACACTGATGATGAAGCTAAATTAAATGGAAATTGAATGATCATTTATTCTATAGTAGTGTTAGTAAGACAAATTATACTCATACCTTTGTGATGGGTCAAGCAACAAAGAGAAGGGAGCTAAGGTACCAATATCATAGCCTAAAGTTGTCGGCCCCATATAAACCCCTTCTTGCAAGCCAGGAAGTGCGTTAACTCTTTCTCTGAGCGGTCCAAAATAATTTTCACCTTGACTTGAAACCCCGCCTCCAATAACAATTGCCTGTGGATCAAAAGTATGTATTAAATGACCTAATACGAGAGCCATTGTGTCAACTGCACCATCAACAACATTTTGAGATACCTGATCACCTGATCTTGCAGCTTCGAAAACATCTCTTGTATTAATTCTATCGAAGTTAAAAGTTCCTCCACTAATAAAACTATTCCAATGTTCATGCAATTTTGAAGGGTTCATTCCATATAAAATTTCTCTTGCTATATCTCGAATAGAATTACCAGAAGCATATGCTTCCAAACAACCGAACCTTCCACACCCGCACTGCCGAGGAATTGCTAAATCATAAGTATAAAAATAATCAGGAGCTGCTACAGTATTATGCCCGCATTCAAGTGCATTTCCGTTCTTCCCAACAATAAGTCTTCCATCATGAACGGCCCCAAAGCCAATTCCAGAACTTACAGTGGAATAAATCAGATGCCTTACTTCTTCCCAATTTTCTGGCCTAAACATAAACTGAGCTAAAGCTGCAGCATTTGCATCATTCGCAAGCAGAACTTTTGCTGGACATATATCCAATTGATCTCTTATCGGAGCTACAACAGGAACAATCCCTCGAGCTTTTAGGTTTGGGGGGTGGTCTATAGAAACCCCGCTTATAAATGGACCGCATGAGCTTATTCCGTATCCATATGCATCTGCTGGATTAACTCCAGTCCTCATTATCAATTCTCTAGTCATTTCTATTACTTGCCGGCTTACAGACATATGACCCGTATCTGTTGGAGATGGTCTTTCTATTCTATTTACCACTTTTAATTTATTCCCATCAAGTTCTGCAAAGGCAAGGGCGAATTTAGTGCCGCCTATATCAAGACCGTATAAGTAAGGCATAGGATGAGATTGGATGTGAAAGATTAATTGCTAACTCTAATATTAAACAGAAATATTTTTTCTATTTTGATTTATCATATTCATTTATTTCAAGGGATTAAGATTACAATAGGATATTATCAAAATCACTTCAAACTATACCCGCCATCAACAACCAAGACTTGGCCTGTTATATAACTTGAATCATCAGAAGCTAGAAATGCAATCGCTTTTGCAATCTCTTCTGGCTTGGCAAATCTCTTCATGTATATTTTATTATTTTCACTTTCCCTGAGTTCTGGGCTTGCCTTCTTATTCATCTCGGTTTCTACCCAGCCAGGGGCGACAGAATTAACATTAATAAAAGGTGCTAATTCTTTTGCAAGGGTCTTTGTAAAATTAATAACACCAGCTTTTGAAGAGTTGTAATCATAAACACTGGTTCTGCCGCAATGGCCTAACCCGCGAATAGATGAGATATTCACTATCTTGCCAGATTTTTGTTTCATCATATGTGGGACTACAGCCTGAGAGCATATAAAAACCCCTAAAAGATTTGTGTCCAAAGTTTTTTTCCAATCATCAGTTGTGAGTTCTAAAAACGGTTTGGGTGCAACCATGCCAGCATTATTTACAAGAATATTAATACTGCCGAATTTTTCAAGTGTTTTATTAATCATCAATTTGACTTCATCAGGCTTGGAAACATCTGCTTTAATTGAGATAGCCTCTGTTCCTAGTCTAGTAATCTCTTCAACAACTTTTTCTGCCTCTTCTTTGGATTTATTATAATTGACAACAACTTTAGCCCCTTGCTTTGCAAACTCTATTGCGGTCGCTCTTCCAATACCACGACTAGAACCGGTTATAATTGCAACTTTATCTTTCAATAACAAATAAACACCTCAACACAAATAATATCCAAAACAATAATTAAATATCTTCTCGAAAGAGTTGGCACAATTTTTCCAAATCCCAAGAATTATGCAACTTACAATTTAGATTTTAAAAATTAAAAGCATTTATTTTCCCTTGAATACAAATCGCAGACTATATAAAATATCATCTTTAATGCTCAACAGAAATCGTATTTAATTATAATACCGAAGTAAAGAACAGAGGCAAATGATGCCTCTTCATGATTATTTCTTCTTGGTTTTCTTCTTTTTAGGACCATTAGTAGATTCCTTTCTTAGTCTCCTGAACAACTCGTCAACAAAGAACCTGCTTTTAGGCTTCTTCTTGACTTCATTCCTGCATTTAGAGCACAATGGAGCACGCCGTCCTAGCCAATCCACTTTAACTAACCTTCCCACTTCCTTAATGGGCTTACCGCATTTCGAACATTTCTTTTGCATCAAACCTAAAATAATTTTAGATTTAAGAGATATTAAAAATTACTCATTTCATCAATGCCAATATGTCTGACTTTGTTATTATTCCTACTATCTTCTGGTTGTCGCTCACAAGAACAGCCTGAACGTGTTCAAGAAGCAGTTTAACCACATCTATGCTTTCTTCGGAGCTGACTATAGGGAAGGCTTTCTCCATTATATCCCTGACTTTTGTTCTCCTGAGGTTTTTCTCCATGTTGTTGATGATTGTTTTTTCAGTGATGCTGCCTAGGTATAAGTTGTTGTCGATGACCGGGATCTGGGAGATGCCAAGCTTTCTCATCCACTCTGTCGCTTCAGTTACTCTATGGCTGGGCTTCACAGACACTATGTTTGTTTTCATTATCTCTTTAGATTTTATCTGGTCTTTTTCCTTGAGGATGGACATGATTTTGTTTACTGTGGATAGCGTCGGGTTGACTTTTTCCCCTTCTATCTTTGATATATGCGCCTGAGAGACATTTATAGCTTCTGCCAGCTTCTGTTGGCTGATGCCATGCTCTTCCCTGAGTTCTTTGATTAATTTACCTGTAATTATAACCATGAGTTATATTTAATCACGATAATTATAAATAATAATATATAAGCAAAAACAGAAAAGGTTGAAGTGGTTTTATGAAAGTATCAATCGAAAAAATGAAAGAAGTTCTGGCTGTTCCAAATCAAAAATCTGAATTGGTCGAGAGGAAAGTTTAATAATAAAATGTTATTAAGCCCTCAAAGGTATCGGCCATCCAGACTCGCTAACAGACGGCTTATGCGAAGCATCATCAAGAATATTGTCAAAATACTACATTGAGAAGAAAGGCTTTATCTGCCATCACAACCTGGACAAGGGATTGTTGGTTGGCGGTGTCTCTAATCCTACATTCGGCGGCGGAAAGATAATCGAAACCCCTGATGTTACTGTGGCAGGGACTGCAACTATTGTCGGGGATATTGGTGAAATCAAGAAGATGATTTACGAGGAGGTTGACGCTTATCTAAGCAAACAATTGAGGTTCGTTGACAAGCTTAACCCTGAGATATTCGTGAAAATACACCCGGGGTCGCAGGATCTTGTCGGGTTGTATGAAAGGTTTGGCAAGGGCGATATTCCATTGGCAAACGATACTTCTATAGGCGTGGGTTTTGCCCCTTACTCTAAGCTCGAGAAAATGATTTTGGATATTGAGCATTTCCTGAATGACCCTAAGACAAAGAAGTCATATCCATTCATCGGCGAGGATATCAAAGTCATGGGATACAGGAATGACAGAGACATCACAATCACAACATGCATTGCCTGGGTTAGCGAGTTTTCCAGCAGCTTGGAAGAATATTTTGACCAGAAGGAGAAGGTGAAACAATTGCTGAAGAAATTTACTGACGGGAGTACAGAGATATTCATCAACACTGGCGATGGAAAAGAAAGCGTCTACCTGACTGTCAGCGGGACTTCTTGGGAGAATGGAGATGATGGGCAGGTTGGTAGAGGCAACCGGATTAACGGATTGATCACGCCGTGCAGGCCTATGTCACTTGAAGCAGCCGCCGGGAAGAATCCTGTTTCGCATGTAGGGAAAGTCTACAACTTCAAAGCGCAGGAAATTGCAGAAAAGATCGAGAAACTGCTGCGTCCAGAAGAAGTGTCTGTGCAGCTGCTGTCGCAGATAGGAAAGCCGATAAACCAGCCTTATGTCGGGATAAAGTACATCTCGAATGACGGGATCGACGAAAGGGAAGTTCAGCAAATCATCGAGGAAAGCTTGTCTGTGAAAGGGTTGGAAGAGTTCAGAAACAATATACTGAATGGGAAGCTGAGTGTGTTTTAAGGGAATAGAAATACCAAAATTGATTTATATGAAATTGGTAAAATATTTACTGATATTACTATTTGAATTGTTAATAATTTTTGTCTCTTTTGGAAATCCTATTTGGTTATATAATAATATGTTTTTAATTTTACTTTTGTTTCTTATAACATTTTTCCTTAAGATATTTAATATTATAGACAAAAATGAATCTAAAATAATTATTGTAGTTTTAATTTCAGGGATTGCTATTGTTCTAGGTTTTTCTATTTTGACTGATGCGTATGAGTTTGAAAGGTTAGCTTCACCAGAATTTAGAAATTATGATTTTATGATTGATTTTTCTCCGTCAAATACTAGAGTTAAGGTCATAAACCCAGAAATAAATATTGATTATTCCAAAAAAAATGGTAATTTAACTTTCTATCTAAGTAATGATGATATAAAAAAGTTAGGAGGGTCTACAATAGAGGTACCGTTAACTTCCAAAATTGAAAGTGTGATTGTCTCTGAAGAAAATCAAAAAATTGAAGAAGGTAGTAATTATACGAAAAGTTACCACTCAAATAACAGTATTACTATATGGTTTGATAACATATCGCCTAACAAGAATGATATAAAAATAGTTGTTTCATTTTATTCTGGTTTAGAGCCAAATGGAAATTTTAAATTGAGAATAGAATCAGAATATGTTATCTCCTACTATTCAAATGAAGTTTTCTTTTTGTATTTGGATCCATTTGAATGTAGCTCCCAATATGAATGTATAAGAGAAAAATTTAATTCCAAAATAGTAAATGAAGGTGGAAAAATAATTGTTTCTTATACAGAAGATTACTATGAAAATTATACTCCAACTGAAGATAGTTACAAAATATTTATACAAGAATTTTCATTAAACACAGTCAATAAAAATTATTTAAGGGAATTTAGATTTAAAGAAGCATTTGGGATTAGTTTTATTACATCAGGTGCCTTTGGACTTTTAATAGAAATGGGTGAATGTATATTATTATTTTTTAATTCAGAGTATAGAAAAATTGGAAATAGAAAAAAACCAATTAGTTGATAAATTTAATCATTAAAAATTACTTTTAAATCCCCACTTTCCCAATATTATCTCCAGGTGAACTAATGGGAATAAGATTAGAACTCTTCATAAGAATTCTATTGTCTTTTGTCCTGGGAGTAATAATAGGCTTCTGGGCGATATGGGCAGGAATCTGCTGGTGTCTGCAATTCCTGATAATACTAGTGACAGGAAAAAGGAATGCGAGCCTGCATAAACAGATCGAAAAATGGTTCAAATTCTATGTCAAGTCATATGAGTATTTATATCTGTTAACCGACAAAAGACCATTATAAGAGAGAAGAAACGATATGAAAGCGTTCGTTACTGAGACTTTTTTAGGTCTATTTGCATTTGATGAAAAGGAGAAATTAGTAGACAAGGTTCTATTCCCGAAAGACGCCAAAAAAATAGTTGATGCCTTAGAAAATCCTGAAGAATATAGAAAAAGATTAGAAGAATCCTTAAAGAAGAAAGGCTATCTAATTGAAGAATCAGATGAAATCAAAACACCATTCAGAACCATAGCAAAAGACCTAGGCTATTCTGACACGGAATTGAATAAGTTTCTGACAGAAATAGGAATAGAATTCACAAGAAGAAAGACAAAAAAAACAGTAAAGAAAGATAAAATAATCATCCAGACTGTCAACGCAATAGACGAGCTGGACAAATCCATAAACATCTTTGTCGCCCGGTTAAGGGAATGGTATGGGTTGCATTGCCCTGAGCTTGAGCAGAGCATAGACAAGCACGAGAAATTCGTCAAGTTAATCTCAACTTACGGCCTAAGAGACAACATCAAAGAAGAAGGCTTGTCAGAATTGGCTAAGTCAAGCATGGGAATTGACCTGGCAGGAGAGGACGAAGAAATCCTAAAAGAATACGCAACAAACCTGAAAGAAATGTACAAGCTGAGAGATCATCTTGAAAAATACACCGAGAAGATGATGAAAGAGATTGCCCCTATCTTCTCTGAAATTGCAACTCCTATTCTTGGAGCAAGGCTGATAGCACTGGTTGGGGGATTGGAAAAACTCGCCAAAAAACCTTCGTCAACTTTACAATTGATGGGCGCAGAAAAAGCGCTGTTCAGATATTTACGAGGCCAGGGGAGAAGCCCGAAGTTCGGCATATTATTCACTCATTCATCCATTCAAAAAGTCCCTGATAAGAAACGGGGAAAAGTCGCAAGGGTCCTAGCGTCAAAAATGTCTTTAGCGCTTAAGATGGACTATTATGGCTCTAAGGCTAGTCCGGATATATTAAAGAAGGAAGTCGAAAAAAGAATTAAAGAGATTTTAGAGGATAATCATGTCAAAGAAAAGAAATAACGCAAAAGTCAACGAATTTGAAGGAACATTTCTAGCAGACGGCAAGCTATGCACAAAGAACATGATCCCAGGAAAAAGAGTTTATGACGAATTCCTTTACAACTCAAAGCACGGCGAACTAAGGTCATGGGATCCAAGAAGAAGCAAGCCGGCTGCAGCAATATACAAAGGCCTGCATCACTTCCCGCTCAAGAAAGGGATGAAAGTTCTTTATTTGGGCGTGGCATCAGGAACAACATGCTCGCATTTCTCAGATTTAGTCGAAAAGGAAGGGATAATCTATGGAATCGAAATTTCTGACCGTGTTTTAAGGGAGATTCTGACGATTGCGAAGGAGAGAGGCAACATCGTGCCAATTCTAGCTGACGCAAGGATGCCTGAAGAGTTCCCGTGGATCGAGGATGTGGATTTAGTTTACGCTGACATTGCAATCAAGGACCAGTCTGAAGTTCTGATAAGGAACTGCAAGAAATTCCTGAAGCCTGGCGGATTCGCGATGATTGCGATTAAATCTAGGAGCATCGATGTCACAAAAAGGCCTACTGACGTCTACAAGGAAGAAAGGAAGAAACTTGAGCAATTCTTTAATGTCACTGATTTTGTTACTCTTGAGCCTCATGAGCGCGATCATGGGTATTTTGTGCTGAAGAGGAAATAATTTTCTTGTTAATAGAAAAAAATAAAAAGAGAAGGAGCATAAACACTAAACAGCAGGCTTCATCCACCCGACAACCCGCCCATTTCTAATCATATTCACCCTCCATTTCAAGACATCCCTATCTTGTATTAACGAAGCTTCCATTCTTCCCAACTCCATCATATTCCCACCTCTTTGCTATATTTGGATTTGGCTGGCTGAATTCAAAAATACTCTTCTGAGCAACTAAAACATCACTGATAAGCATGCTCTCCTGACAGCTCTTGCAGAATACCCTATCCTTCCCGAACCCGTCCAAGAATTTGATTATCCTTGGTGAATGGCATTTTACGCACTGCATACTTATCGCCTACATAAGAATAGCAGCAGGGGTATACCTACCTTTCCCAACCAATGTTGGAATGAATGACTAAACCAAGGATCAATATGCTTCCTTTATACTAAACAGAAGCTATAAATTGCTTTAAAAAATCTTCTAAGTCATCTTGACTCACAGAAACACCAATAGCTGATTTATGTCCCCCTCCTCTTACAGTAGAGACTTTTTCCTTGACTTTTTCGAGAATAGAAACCAAATCCTCACTCCTTTCGCTCTGTTCTAACCTAATGCTGATTTTTTTGTGGTCATTTCCCATTTCCCTGCCGATAACGCATACGATCCACTCAGGATATCTCTGCCTTATCTTGTCGGATATAAAAGATGTTAAAGCGCTTATATTGGATTTCCTGGCCTCATAAATAATGATTTTCTTGTCATGATAGAACTTCGCCTTCTGTTTCACATTTATCAGCGAGTCCTCAGTCTCATAATTAACCCTGTCATAAAATTTCCTCAGAGCAAAAGAATGCTGAGTCAACCCATTGATGAATTTATCCGGCCTGTTCTTGGATTCAACTAATGCGAGCACAGACGCCTTTGCCCCCTCAACCTTCTTGATCATCCTCCCTGACCTCACCATATCCCACAGCTGGCCGAATATCGAGTTCTCGGCGATCTTCTGGGTGATTTCTTTTGAATTGAATATCTCCGGGTTCTCCTCCATGACTTTTTCAAAAACCTCCCTGCACAACTCCACCCGATGGTCTTCGGTTATCCCTATCGCAGCTATCCATGCAACCTTCTCTTCAGGAAACATATCAACAAGCAGCTTATAAACCATATAAGAAACCGGCACAACCTTGTCGTCTTCCCCTTCAAATAATCTCGGGTTGAAATAGGACATGCTTGAATCTTTAGAATGCCTGCTAAACATATGGTGGTCAAGTACAAAGCCTTTGAATATGTTGAGCTTGCTTGAATCAACAGAAACATCCAGGACAAACACATAATCTGGGTTGATGACTTTCAGCTGGTTTATCATGCCTTTGCTGACATTCTCCTCTCCTCGAATAGGAAAAAGGATCGGATAATCGTCTATCAACTCCTTAATCAGGATGGAAAACAAAGCCGCAGACGTGCATCCGTCAGCATCATCATGGTGAATTACGCAGATGTCATCGCTCTTCTCGATTTTTTTGAGGTTTTCCTTGATTTCCTCAAGCATCTGGTGTAGGTTTTGATTGTTCATTTAACTTCAATAACTCCTGCCTTCTTAAAGCCATTAATTTTTGTTGCATCTTCTTCTTAGTTTCAATATAATACTCTACAACCGAGCACATGGAATCTACATGATGAAATATTATTGCCTCGAATGACCTTGGGGAAACTGTTCCTGAGTCCCCTGGATGCGAAGCAACTATATGTATTACGTCTTCAGGAAAATTCTGGTGATACAGCTCAGCAATAGCAAGAGTTGTGTGGTCCAAAGGCATTCCTGTAGGGACTAAATCGTCATCCTCGTCCCGGTGGAATTCGAATGCTTTCATTATGTCATGGAGCACTGATCCAGCAACAAGGGAATCCATATCCAATTTCAGGCCGTAGTTCTTTTCAAAGACTTTTGCAGTTTCTATAACCAATTCAGTTACCTGAATGGTGTGGCTGATGATATCCCTTTCTACAGGGCCCATAGATGAGCTTGAAACACCAAAAACACTGCCTGCCCGGTCGAGATCCTCTCTCTTGTATTTTTTGAAATCTTTGTTATACAGCTCTGTCTCTTTTATGACTTTGACTACTTTTTCCCTTAGTTCTTTGTTTTTTATGTGTTTCGTGAGCTCGATTAATTGATTCACCATACCACCTTTAAGGATTATTTACGCTTTTAAGGTTTTTGTATCTGATGTTAGTTAAGAATAGTACTAACAAAAAAGGTTAACAAAAGAAAAAAATGTTAGCCGAACAAACTTGCGAGTCCACCGGCAGCCTCTTCGGCTTTTTTCTCTTGATCTTCTGGCGATGGTTCCTCTTTCTTGTGTTCTTTTGGCGCTTCAACAGCTGCTGGTGCTGCCACTGCTACAGGCATTGCTGCCTTGCTGATAACTTCTTCAATATTTACACCATCTAATGCCGCGACTAATGCTTTGACTTTTACGTCTTCTGCCTTTGCACCTGCTGCTTCTATCACTTTCTTAACATTCGCTTCATTGATTTCTTTGCCGCTTGAATGCAATAACATCGCACTGTAGATATATTCCATTTTTTACACCTCCTAATCATTAAAACCTGTTTTCAACTTAAGGTTTTGAGCATGAATTTCCGCCTTCTTTAAGATATCCTCGATCACGCCTTTGTCAAGGATGTTGCACTCCACTCCGAGAGTCTTCGCTTCTCTAAAGGCTTTCCCGATCATTATTTTTATAGACTGTTTTGTTGGGTAGCCAGTGTTCACGGATAGATTGATTGCATGATTATAAGCGAGTTGAATCTTGTTTAAGTATTCCTTTTCGTCGACTGCAAGTATATCCCTGCCGAAGACTATCCCGTTTTCCCATGCTGCCAAAAGGCTGATTCCAATAACCATAGGCTGAATATCAAGCTTCTTAAGGATATCGGATATCTCTGGCTTAATCTCATCGCCTTTTTTCACAAGCAGGGTTTCTTTTCTGACATGAATCTTTCCTTCCTGAATCATTGCGGGTATTTTCACCCTTTGGAAATCCCCTATAGCTGGCCCTGCTGGAAGCTGTGTTGGACCTTCAGGAATAACTATATCATCTGTTGATATGTCTCCTGACTTTGCATATGTTGGGGATTTGTTCTGTTCAAGGATTTTGAATAGCTTAAATGGATTCATATTTGTAAGCATTAGAGCAGGTTCTTTAGCGTCGAGATCAAGGAGTTTTTTAAGGCCTTTTTTTTCTGTTGAGCCTTCCAGGGATCTTTCGATAATGCATTTGTTTCTCATGAATATTTCGGCTTGGGCTCTTAAGTCTCGCCTGATGAACTGCAACTGCCTGGATGGGAGCTTGTAAAGGTCTAGCAAACCCACTACTGAATACTTCTTCAGAACTTCTGTTAATTTTTGGGTCTCATCTATTTTCCTTTTGCTTGCCATTACCATCCCTCTATTTTCATAGGCTTGCCCATTGATAATTTGAGATAGACTTTGGAAATGTTGTTCTTTCCCTTTGAAAGCCTGGTTTTAAGGAAGTTTAATATCGCATCAATATTTTCAGCAACATCCTCATCCTTCATTTCCTCAGACCCTATGCACATCTGGATCATCGGCTGTTTGGAAGTTTTGATTTTTATTCCCCTTTCAAAGTCTTCGACTGTCTTCTGGATGTCTCCTACGAGCGGCTTAGGCATCTTTCCGACAGGAGCAAGAAATTTACCTAAATGCTTTCCTACAACAGGCATAAGCTTCGGCTCTGAAAGGAATATTGACGTTTCTTTGATCATTTTCTTGAAGTCTTTCTTGTTTTCAGCAAGCTTTTGTATTTCCTCCCCTGAGACTACTCTCGCTTTTTCCAGCTTTTTAACAGAATCTGCAAATAATGTCACAGAAGACGGCTTCCCTGGAATTTTTGGGAGGACAAACAATTCATCAATCTGGCTTTCAGCCTTTTTAAGGTCTAGGTCTTTTAATGTTATGATTAGGTCAAATCTTTGGTTAAATTTTCTTTTTTTCGAGGATTCTCGTAGTTTTTTGATTTGTTCGTTTGTTTTCATAGCTTTCCCTCCTGCCTTAAGCAGTGCGAATGGGATAGATTAGATTGGGGGTTAAGATTTATAAAGGTTATTTGTTTTTTAGGACTGTAGATTACTTCCTTTTCTCATCGTTCAGCTTCAACACAGCCTCAGCAACCATTTTGAACTTATCAGTGAACTTATTATCCAATTCCAAAAGCTTCCTGACAACATCCCGATATGTCATCTCGTAGTCTTTAGGGAGGTTTTCTACTTCATCAAATTTCTTCTCAAGCTCATCGACCTTATTTCCAATTATCACTGTGGCCTTCCTGTAGTTTTCAAGAAACATCTCCAATTCAAACACCTTTGCCAGATATTTGTTTTCTTCTTCTATGGCTTTTTTGATACTGTCTTCAATCGGCTTTAAATCCAGCTTATCGAGCTTTTTAACTATTCGCTTGGTTCTTCTCCTTTCAGAAAAATATAAGAAAGCAACTGCTCCCAAAAAAACCGAAAGAACTCCAATAATAACTATGAAGTTTAATTGCTCTATCATTCCATCAACTTATTACTTAATAGTGAAGAAAAGTTTAAGAATCTAATATGTTCCTGACTTCGCTCTCCAAAAGGCCAAAGTGCAAAGCGATCTTGCCGACTTCCCACCCATAGGAATTGAGCTTAACAATAGCCTGATTAAATTTCGGGTTTTTAGGGAGGTTAGAATTATTTTCTTTTTTGGCTCCCAACATAGCCCTTCTTCTGCCTCTAATTTCAGGGATTCTTTCGATGGTGCTGGCCAGATAATCTTTCACCTCATCCAGCCTAACCCATTCATCCAAGCGATCAGAAAAAGGAAACATCTCGATAGCTTCAATAAGCAGACAAAAGACCTGGTCTGTGAGAAGAGAATGCTCCCTAAGGCTGACTCTAGATACGTCCCTGACATCAGAAGGTATCTCTTCTAGGATTTGATTATTCGAGATGAAACCCCTTAACTTATTGGCATCAAGGTAACTGCATCTGAAGTGGTTTTTCAATTGCTTCATGAATTCATCTTTCAGGTATTCGCAATAGCTGCCTTGAGGAATTTCGTAGTCTACTGTATTCACCCTCTGCAATTCCGAAGAGAACTGGCCAGCATACTTTACCAGGAACAGATAATCCTTCCCGTTGCCTCTCTGGTGGAATCTTTTCAAGCAACTGATTATCTCCCAGTCCTTTATCCCGGATTCTATCAGCACTTTTACTATTGCTTTCTGGTGATTCTTGCGGTCAAATGCTTTTCCTAGGTCATGGACCAAGGCAACGAACCTGAAACTGTCCATTATTATCATTTAATGTATATACATATTAGTTTATAAATCAATGCAGAGTAATGTTGGAATGAATCCCCAAAAGAAGTAATGTAAATCCAGATACGAGTAGAAATAAAGAACAATTAAGAGTGAAATTTCTAGAAAATAGATTTTATTGGTCTTTTAGAAGAGAATCGTACTTTCCTTGCTCTATTTCCTGCAAAACTTCTTTAGGCGTCTTTCCTTCAACTGTAATAGGCATGCTCGCACAGCTGCCTACAACTTCTTTCACCGCTTTTTTGAATGTTTTAGACAACAGGGATGCCCTCTTCATCTTAGCAACTTTTATGCATTGCTGCACTGTTACATCTGCTATTATCTCCCTTATAACCTTTTCCTTAGGGACTTTCTTTGATGGGACTGCTGCTTCTTTGGTTTTTTCTTCTTTCTTGGGTTCTTTTGATTTTTCTTCTTTTTTTTCTTCTGGCTTTGATGCTGCCCCTTCTGTTTTTTTCTCGGGAGCAATTTTTTTCAAACCTAATTCTTTCCTAAGCAATGAAGAAACAGGTGGAGTTCCAACCACTATCTTATAAGATCTGTCTTTTTTGTTTATCAGGACCTTGACAGGCACATTCATTCCAGAATAATCCTTAGTTTTATCGTTTATATCTTGAAAAAGTTGACTCATGTTAATTTTTAAAGCTCCCAATCTCGGGGCTGTTGCTGGACCTGGCTTAGCTTTTCCGCCTTCTATAAGCAAATCTAAGCTCTCAATATCAGACATAGCATCAACTCATATAATTTAGTAAGGTTAAGGTATTTAAAACATTCTAATCTACTTCTTTTCTATAATCTTGACCAATCGAGCATTTACAGTGACTGGTATAGGGACAGTGACCTCGATCAACTCGATTGTAATCTCGCTTTTCACATCATTATATCTTTTTACCTTGCCTTTTTCACCCTTGAACGGGCCTCCTATAACCTCAACTATGTCCCCCTCATTCATTTCTATATCCACTTTCTTCGGCTCTAGGAATCGCTTGATCTCCCCTATAGATACTTCCTTCCTTATTATCCCCCTGGCATGGGGTATCTCTTTAATAACTGTCTCTATGTCTTTGAGCTCGCCTTCAACAAAAATATAGCCTCGAATTTCTTCCGGGTGAAAAAAAGCCTTTACATCCAATCCTTGAACTTTAACTTTCCCAGCCATGCTGTCGAGGACAACATTCTCCCTTCCGATTATAGTTTTAATTGCGTATATCATTTAAACCACCATCACTGAAACCATGTAGAATAAAAATGATATTGATCCGATAATAAAAAAACCTATTAGGCATATCCTTGATATCCTCTTCAGCTCGCTCATGCTCGGCTTCTTCGCTAAAATCAATACTCTCCTATACTTCTGGAGCGTCTCTTTCAGGTTAAAATTCAGTTTCAATTTCATAACTACACCCTAAACTAATTGTTTTTAAGCATTAATAAAATTAATAAAGAAGAATAAATAAAAGAATCTACTCAATGAACTCTATCCCAAGCTCTTCTTCAACAAATGTCTTCTTTGGCTTCAATAGCCTCTCTTCGATTATCTCTTCGCTTCCTTTAACGCCGGTCACTACTACCAAGACCCTTACTGTGTCTGCCAGATCCTTGTTTACTTGGGCTCCCCATATTATCTTTGCATCTTCATTCAATCTTCCTGAAACTGCTTCTACTACCTGTTGGGCTTCACGGATAGTTATATCAGGCCCGCCTGTTACATTTATCAATGCCCCTTCTGCTCCCTCTATATCCAATGATAACAATGGGTTGCTTAATGCTTTTTCTACAGCTTCTATTCCCCTGTTCTCTGTGTCTGACTCGCCCATGCCGATCATCGCTAATCCCCCGTTTGTCATCACTGACTTTACATCTGCAAGGTCTAGGTTTATTAGGCCTGCTTTTGTAACCAATTCTGCTATTCCTTTGACTGAGTTGACCAGAATCTCATCCGCAACTTTAAATGCAGTTGCTAAAGATACATCAGGAACTATTTCCAGCAATTTATCATTTGGTATGATTATTATAGTGTCAACAACCTTTCTCAATTCATCCAAGCCTTCTCTTGCGTTCCTCATCCTTAACTTGCCTTCCATTGTGAAAGGCAGAGTCACGACTGCAATTGTTAGTATATTCATTTTCTTTGCTGTTTCAGCTATGACCGGAGCAGATCCTGTTCCTGTTCCCCCGCCTAAACCGCAAGTTATAAAAACCATATCAGAGCCTTCAATCATCTTTTTGATGTCATCTCTGCTCTCTTTTGCAGCTTCATTCCCGACTTTCGGGTCGCCGCCTGCTCCTAATCCGCCTGTAATTTCCCTTCCTATGAGCAATTTTTTATCAGCATCTGAGTATAGAAGATCTTGAGCATCAGTATTCATCGCTATACTTTCAACTCCCTCTACGCCGACTTGCATCATTCTTGTGATAGTATTATTGCCTGCACCGCCAGAACCAACAATTTTTATGTTTGCCTTCTGCTTGTCTAGAAATTTCTTCAGCTCTTCATCATATTTATTGAGCTTAATTCCATTTTTTCTGGGTACAGCCATGAACATTTACCTCCAACAAGTTATTACAAACTATATCATTTAAGGGTAGTTAAATTTAAATGCTTTAATCTATTTTTTTCTATTTTATTGCAGTTGTTTTTCTATCTCGTAAAGCCCGAATAAAGCCTTTAGACCTATATCTTCTATGATAACATATTTTTTAATACTTAATTCTCTGTTTGATAGAAAGATGAAATGAAAAACTTCTGTAACTATTTAGTTTTCTGAAATGAGTGTTCAAGAGAACCCCAAATTCAAGGACTAGAGAAATTTATATACATTGACATGAAATCCTGCCTCAGGGAGGTCGTTTTTTTATAGTTTAAGATGCCTGAAAGCACTGATTTTTCCATTACATAATACTAAATAATCACCATATTTTTAAATAATCTCCTATTTAATATAATTTTGTTTGATATGCGTTCCAAAGAAGACATTATAATGATCCTTTTGGTTATTATTTCGATGCTTTTATTGTTCCTTATTTTTAGTGTTCAACAAAAATATAAAGGATATGTTACTTTAGTTCAAAATATGAAAATAACCACTACATCTACAATGACTACAATTCAAACAACTACTAGTATTACAACCACCACAACTACGATTCCACAAGAAACCACAACAACAACCACTAGTACTGCACATGATCATGAGGAAAAATCTCGAACCGAAAATTTAACGGTTCATTTTATAGACGTTGGTCAAGGGGATTCAATTCTTATCGAACAAAATGATAAATTCATTCTTATTGATTGTGGCCGTTCTTCTACCAAAGTTGTCAATTATCTCAGAAATCAGGGTGTTTTTGAATTGGAATATCTACTTGCCACTCATCCAGATGCAGATCATATAGGCGGTTGTGATGATGTTTTAGAAAATTTTGATGTTTTACATGTTTGGGATAATGGACAAACACATGATACTCAAGCGTATCAAGATTATATTATACTTGCAAAAAATAGAGATTATTCTGTTGTATACAGAGGAAATAAAACTGATTACTTTAATATGGAAATATTATCTCCTCCTCAGGGGTTAATCTCTTCAGATATGAATGAAAATTCAATAGTAACTAAATTATCCTTCGGGAATATTGATTTTTTATTTACTGGTGACTGTAAAAGTGAATGCGAACAAGATATTCTAAATATTGATATATCAATTGACTCTGAAATTCTGAAAATTGCTCATCATGGTAGTAAATATTCTACAACAGATGATTTTTTAGAAGCTGTAAATCCTGATGTTGCTGTCATTTCTGTGGGTGCTAACAATCCATATGGACATCCTACCCAGATAGTATTAGATAAATTAAGTTCTAGAAATATTAAGACACACAGAACTGATATTGAAGGAAATGTTATTATAACAACCGATGGAGAAACATATTTTATAGATATTGAAAGCTCTACGATAATTTTAACCACAACGATGACTACAAGTACTACATTATCTATGACTACAAAATCAACAACTGCATCCACAACTACCATCCTTTCTTCTGAGAATGTTGTTATTTATGATGTATTGTACGACCCTCTAGGTCAAGAACCAGATAATGAAAGGATAACTTTGAGAAATAATGAAAAACAAACAGTTGATGTTGGTGGTTGGATGTTGACCGATGGGGAAGGAAATTATATCATTCCTGAAGGAACTATAATTATTCCGTATCAAATATGGAATGTATATGGTTATCAGTATAACCCTACAGGATATACGAGAGGTTTGTATTTAGCTAATAGTGGAGATTGTGTTTATCTTTATGATATTAATAATCGTCTTGTGGATTCTGAATGTTGGTGAAATTTATTGTTTTTTAATCTTCTGCTACTCTTGGGGCAATTACGAACCCCAACGAAACTTTATCCACGCTCGAGAAATCCAATCTCATAGGATAATCTTTCGACCACTTGAGCGTAGTTTCATCAGCAAGCTTGCCAGCTTTAATCATCTTTTTCAGGTATTCCAACGGGTATCTTGAAACAACAGACCCTGATGCAGTTAGGTCTAACAAACTTTTACTTCCTTTCTGCAGGCTTAGTTCTGTCGAGGTCACATCGCCAGATGCCTTCATATTAAACTTTTCGGGACTTGCCTCAAAGATAACAGAATCACCGACTATATCTGCATCCTCTATGCCGCTTTTCAACACATCTGTCTTCACTCTTATTTTTGCCTGGAAGTCCAGCTGGTCGATTGGCGGTATCTCGTCCTGAGATATGTCAAGCAAAGGGACAGTAAATCTTCTTCTAGAGGAATTATCCATGACTATTTCCAGCTTATTTTCCTTGAGCTCCATCAGCAGCTTGTCTTTTGGCTTTGCTCTTTTCAGGACTGAGACTAGGTTTGAGATATTTATTGCGAGGCTCTGCTCACCTTCAACCTTGAACTCATCAAAAATTGTTGCAGGAAGCTTGAAATCAACAACCGCTACCATTGACCTATCAGCAGCAATCAAAGTCATCCCATTCTTATTTATTTTAAAAACGCCTTCATCTATCAGCTCGCCGATAGTTGTTATAGAATCCACAAATATGCTTGAATTTGACATCAATGCTTTAAACATCAATTACACCCCCATTTTATTATACAGCTCGTCAACCTTCTTATAAAGATTAACATTGAGATCAGATAAATCTTGAAGTATATCTGCTTTCAGCTCAAACCCATTATCTACAGGCATTACTGATCCGAATACTCTCACTAGTTGATTCAGGCTGATTGTATCTATTATATTAGGTAGGTCTGCAAATACTTGTAGTTTTGCTGAGCCGTCATCTATTACAAGAGTATCGTCCTTCTTGTCTACTACAATTCCCATGACCTTTACCTTGAAGTCATTCGCTGGGTTGATATCTGAGATTTTTCTCTTGCTGTAGTGGCTTGGGTTTGTCATCAATGGATTATTGGGATTGAAGATATAAATTGGTGAAAGGGGTTAGAAAAGATATTTTTCACTAGAAAGGAATAACTATTAATATTTTTAGCTTATTATAAGTTTGAATAAAGAAGTGATAAGATGGTATTTACAACTGACGGTAAGGTTCCTATAAAATTACTTTATGCAGAAGGTATTTACACAGTCGTTGTCGGTGATCAAAAAAAGATTTTTCTAGCTTCTTCAAGAAAAAAAGATTATCTTGGGATTGCTTATGTTAACGCTTTAAGATATATTACTGAGTTGTCAAAAACTTTAGGACAATGCTATTTAGAAGGTACTCGCCCAACAGATTCATCTGAATTTCCTGGAATGGTAAGAGAAGCAGAGGAAAGATATCTTCCCAAAGCTTAATTGATTTTATCATTTTTTTGATATTTTTATTTTATACTACAAAAAAAATATTTTCTCCATAAATACTATTATGTGAAAGAATCGATTCTGTTATAACTGGAGACATCAAATCGATCATCTATTTATACTATCACTGCCAATATATCACTTCTGATATACATGCCTTCATACAAAAAACTTATACCGAGAGGTTTCCTAAGAGCCTACATCCTAAAAATAATCGAAGAAAGGCCGAGGCACGGCTACGAAATAATGAAATCCATTCATGAAATCAGCGGCTGGAAGCCTAGCCCTGGAGCAGTCTATCCAACATTGAAACACCTCAAAGAGATGGGCTTCATTCAAGAAGAAAAGACTATTGAAAACAGAAGATGTTACAAGATAACACAAAAAGGAAAAAACTTTCTAAAAGAATCAAGCAAAAAAAGGCATGACCTGAAAAAAACAATACAAGATTACGTCCATTGCATGAGCAGCCTAATTGGAGTCAACCAGGAAAAAATGGATAAAATAATGGAAGAATGCGACATGGAATTCATGCCAAAAGAATTCCACAGATGCATACACGAATTAATGGTTTTAATAGTCCAAAAATCTAAAAATGGGAAGAAAATATCTCAAATCAGCAAAATTTTAAAAGAAACAAGTGAAAAAATTAGCAAGGTTGATTAAAATGTTAGAAATGGCGTTAAGGAATGTGTTCCGTCAGAAGACAAGAACAGCTTTAACAGTAGTGGGAATAATGATAGGCATAGCGGCAATTGTTGCTTTAGGGTCAATCTCTGAAGGCCTAAGAGTTCAGATAGCAAAAAGTTTAGAGCAGTCAAGCGGTTTGATAACAGTAATAGAAAAATCAGACAGCGGCCTTTTCATGTCATTGAGCAGCAGTGAACTAAGCCAAGAGACAGTAGATGAAGTAATGGCTGTGAGTGGCATAAAAGATGCAACCCCGGTAGTTTATAAGGTGGGCTACTTGGAAGGCGACAGCGGTTTTGGAGAGCCTTCGCTCTTTGAAATAGGCGTTGATCCTGAAAAGATTGATTTGTATACAACAGAAGGGGCTAGGCTTGCAGAAGGGGAAACGCTTGATGATGGGGATACTGAATATGTCATGGCTGGATCAAAAATTACCGAAAAACTAGACCTTAAAGTCGGGGATACTGTAGCTGTTGAGGAAAAAGAATTCATTGTGAAAGGAATTTATGAAGAATTTGGGAATTCTGGCCTAGATTCCGGGATCATAATGCCGTTAGATATTGCAAAAGAACTCTTTGAAACAGACAAGTATTCAAGCATCATAATCTATCCGGATGATATAAACAATGTCGAGGATCTGGCAAAAGATATAGAAGACACAGTTGACGGGGTATCAGCAATAACAACAGCCCAGTTTGCAAAACAGATAGGCCAGATAGTTGATCAGATAGGTTTTTTTACTATTGGCATAGCCGGAATTTCAGCTGTAGTCGGCGGGTTAGGCGTGATGAATACTATGATCATGTCTGTCATGGAAAGAAGGAGAGAAATAGGTGTTTTAAAAGCAATAGGCGCAACAAACAGCTATGTAATCAGGATGATTTTGATTGAATCAACTATCATCAGCTTAATCGGCGGGTTGCTGGGGCTAGGTGTTGGTTATCTTGGGTCAAAAGCTATAGGCGCATTCAGCGGAGGCCAGGCACAAGGCATTGTAACTAGCAACCTTGCGTTAAATTCCATGCTCTTTGCATTATTTCTTGGGGTGGTAGGGGGATTATACCCTGCAAGAAAGGCTTCTCAATTAAGCCCAGTGGAGGCGTTGAGGTATGAATGATATTATTATTGAAACAAAAGACCTTTGCAAATACTACAATCAAGGAAAAAGCAATGAGGTCAAGGCAATAGAAAAAATAAATATTAAAATAAATAGAGGGGATTTCGCCGCATTAATAGGGCCTTCAGGCAGCGGGAAGAGTACTCTTCTGCATATGATCGGCCTCTTGAACAGGACTACATGCGGCAAAATCTTTTTTGATGGGAAAGATATTTCAGAGTTTACTGATGATGAATTAACAAAAATAAGAAGAGAAAAAGTCGGGTTTGTCTTCCAGCAATTCAACTTGATACCATTGCTCACGGCAATAGAAAATGTTGAGCTGCCTATGCTTTTAGATGGAATGGAAAAAGAACAAGCTAGGGGAAGGGCTGAAAAGCTCCTCAACAGAGTTGGCCTTGGGGATAGATTATATAATAGGCCTCCGGACATGTCTGGGGGTGAACAGCAGCGTGTTGCAATAGCACGAGCTCTAGCAAACAACCCTGAAGTTGTGATGGCAGACGAACCGACAGGAAATCTCGACACAAAGACTGGAAAAGAAGTTTTAGAAGTGCTGAAAAATGCCCAAAAAAAAGACTTCACACTTATTATAATCACTCATGATCCTAAAATCGCAATTTTTGCTAAAAAGCGAATAGAATTAAAGGATGGTAGGGTAATAAATGGAGGTGAATAAAATGAATAAAATGATTACACTAGCTTTAGTTTTAGCATTGATGCCAGCTTTAATGGCAAGCGTATTTGCAGGAAACCAGTTTACAATTGATGTTGAAACAGGATACACAGACCCATATCCAGTAGAGCCAGGGCAGAATTTTTTGCTGTCTCTTCAAGTAAACAACAAAGGAACAGAAAAGGTTGATGCAGCCTATATAGAATTGGACCCAGTATATCCGTTCACAGTATTGGAAAATGCAAGGAAAAGCGCCAGTGATTTGGGGGGAGGAGGGAAAAAGATAGTCGAATATAAGATGTTCGTGGATTCATCTGCGATATCAACAGTATATGAAATACCAGTCAAGGTAGTGTACGGCTCACTATCAACAGTGACAAAGAGTGTCCTTGTAAGAGTTCAGGGCACGCCCCAATTCGAGATAATAGATGTAAAAACGAATGAAATAAATCCAGGAGACAGGGAGTCTTTGAATATTCAAGTTGAAAACACCGGCACAGGAACCGCAAAAAAAATGACAGCAACATTTACATCAAGCTCTGAGATGATTAAGCCTATTTTCTCTGGAGGAAGCGTCTATATTAATGAATTTGGAATAGGAAAGAAAGAATGGCTTAAGTTTGATGTTCTTGTAGATCAGGATGCAGAATACGGAGTGTATACAGGGGCTGTTGCATTGAAATACAATGATGAGTCTGGAACAAACCACACAAACACATACAACATTGGCATACTTATAAGCGGCGAGCCTAGGTTTGATGTTGTAAAATCTGAAATAAATGCAAAAACCAGAGAGCTGGAAATTGAAGTGATAGATTCTGGCACAGCAAAAGGCGTTGCGATAAGGGGAGAGCTTTGGGTTAATGATAAATTGATTGACACAGATTATGTGACCCAAATCAAGATAGACAAAAAATCCACTCTTAAATTCAACGCCCCAGTAAAAGAGACCACAGGCGTGCTTAAGCTGTATTACAAAGGGCCGGATAACAAGGAATTTGCACAGGAAGAAAAAATAGCATGGAAACCTATTGGGGGCGCAAATACAATATTGCTTTTAGTCGGCGTGGCTGCAACTGTTCTATTGATCTGGAAAAAGCCATGGAGAAAAATAAAGTTGTTTAAAAAGAAGAAGTGATTTTTTAACTTCTTCTGCTAAACAGCCAGGAGCTGACAAACATCATAACAGCAGAGAATCCGAGAACAAAAGGCAGAGTGATGCTAATAGGTATGCTTGAAACGCCGACAATTATGCGCCTTAGCAATTCAACAGAATAAGTCAACGGATCAATGTATGAGGCAAGCTTCAAAACAACTGGAAGGTCTTTTATTGGGAATAAAGCTCCAGACAAGAAGAACATAGGCATTACTAAGAAATTGAATATCAGCTGAAACCCTTCAACATTATTCATCAAGGACCCAATAGATATCCCAATGCCAACAAGCCCTATCGAAATCAGAACCATCAAAGGAAGAATTAAAGCTGCTGTCAGCAAACTCACTTTCAGCCCGACTAAAATAGCTATTATCATTACCATTGTTCCTTGGATGAGCGCTGCAGCAACAGTCCCAAGCGCCTTCCCAAAAACTATAGACACCCTAGATACCGGAGCTATAAGCATCTCCTTCATAAACCCCAACTCCCTGTCCCATATTATTGATATGCCGGATGAAACAGAACTGAACATTATGCTCATTGCAATAACACCTGGAGCAATAAAAGACATGTAATCTATGCCAGACCCTATATCAATTGATGAGCGCATGCTTCCTCCAAATATCAGCAGCCAAAAAATCGGCATAACAAGCGATCCAATTATTCTCTCTTTCTGGCGGAAGTACCTGATCATTTCCCTCAGCCAAACAGTATATACAGCTTGTATATTGCTCATCTTCCATGGCCTCTCATTCTAAATCCTTCGCCTCTTTTTAACTGTTCTTTTAAACCAACAGTTTCTTCCCTTATTTCTCTTCCAGTCAGCTTCAAAAAGACATCGTTTAAAGTTGGCTTTCTTATATTGGCTTCAACAACTTCTATTTTATTTTTTCTGCATTTTTCCAGAACTTCTTCTATCTGCTTTCCTGCATTCTTAACTGACAATATGATCTGGCCGTCGAATCTTTTTGCATCCTTGAATATTTTTAAAGCCTTGGCAACATCCCTGTCGTTTAAATCCAGAATAATTGTATCTCCGCCTAAACTGTCCTTCAATTTCTTGGATGTGTCCAGAGCTATGATTTTTCCGTGATCAATGACAGCAATCCTGTCGCACAATTCATCCGCCTCTTCCATATAATGCGTAGTCAAGAAGATTGTCATCCCGTATTCTTTTTTCAATTTGACAATATAGTCCCAGACATGCTTTCTAGTTTGCGGATCTAAGCCAAGGGTAGGCTCATCCAAAAACAAAACTTTTGGATAGTGGATCAAGCCTCTTGCTATTTCCAGCCTCCGCTGCATTCCGCCGGAAAACGTCTTAACAATTGAATTCTCTCTGTCCCTCAATTCAACTATTTCTAAAACCTGGTCTATTCTTTTTTTCCTGTCAGGGACTCCATATAATCTGGCATGAAGCTCAAGATTTTCTCTTGCTGTCAATTGGTCGTCAAGTGTCATGTCTTGAAAGACTAGCCCTATGCATTCTCTCACTTGATTATGCTGGGAAGCAATATCATAGCCGCATATTTTTCCATCGCCAGACGTCGATTTAAGCAATGTGCAAAGCATGTTTATTGTTGTTGTTTTTCCCGCGCCATTAGGGCCTAAAAAACCGAATATCTCTCCCTTCTCAACATTGAATGTAACTGAGTCTACTGCTTTGATGCCATGGCTGAAGGTTTTTGACAAATTTTTAACTTCGATTACATTCATGCATATCAACTCATAATTGGGTTGCTGTCTATTTTAATTATCCCATGAATTGATTTATCTGTTAATTACGAAGTAGAATCATGAAATTTGACCGTGCCCATGACATACAAGTTAAAGTGAACAGGATACTCTTCATTCTCGACCTCCCCCACATAGACAGGACAAGAGTTGTATGCATGAGAAGCTGGGGGTCAAAGTCCAATGCAATAGCAAGAATATGGAGCATGCCAAGAATCTGGCAGAAAGCACTTGGAATAAAATCGCATTATGTGATTGAAGTGATCTCGGAGAAGTTTGACAGATTGGATGAAGAAGACCAGGAAAGAACTTTGATTCATGAATTGATGCATGTGCCAAAAACTTTCAGCGGGGCATTGGTTCCGCACAACTGCTTTGGGAAAAGGATTGATAACAGGGCTGTTGAGAAAATTTATAGGGATTACAAGAATAGATTGAAAGATTTTGAGTGATTTTGTTTCTCCTTTTCAGCATTCATTCCAACATTGCTCTAGAAAGATGTTTAACCTATGCTGACAAAATTAAAATTATGATCTGCAAAAATTGCCATAACCACTTGTTTTTCAACTATAGAATACCACTAAGACGGAATTATCTCTGCCTAAATTGCGGGAGCGTTGGTCGCAGGCTAGCATTGGGTTTTTTGAATTGACTCTTAAAAAACTTTAAGTCAGGAATGCAATTATTATTCAATGTCTCTACTAGAAAAAATATTCAGAAGAAAGAAAAGTTATGATATAAAAGAAATACAGGAAAAAGCAGAGAGCCACGAACCTCAAAAAATATTAATTCCAAGTGAAAAGCCCCCTAAATTTGAAAGGTTCTGCAATTTCTCAGAAAGGGCATTAAAGCTAAAAGCGCCAAAAAGCTCGCAGGAAAAACTCAGGGAATCCATTCTAATGTTAGATATAGATATCACTCCAAACGGCGTCTTCTCCGCGACTATTCTAATTTTCATTTCTTTATTCCTGTTAGCTTTGCCTTTCTTCTTTTTGGATGGCAGCATGAAGCTTTTAATGCCGTTTATTCCATTTATTGCAGCTTATTTGGTTTACACTTATCCAAGCTTTCTGGCAACTGTCACCAAGATCAGGGCATCTGACGAAACTATTAAAGTAATCCTCTACATGGTCATATACCTCAGATTCAACCCGCAGTTAGAGAATGCTTTTTCCTTTGCCGCTGAACATTGCAGCGGACCCATAGGAAAGGATATAAAAGGAATTATATGGGGCCTAGAAACAGGCCAATTCATTGACTTAAAACGAGCAATAGGCACAAAGATGGAAAAGTGGCTTATATGGGACAAAGAATTCGTCGAATCAATAAACCTAATCCTGTCATTGTCAAGAGTTGGCACAGAAGATATCAGGAAAAAAAACCTTGAAAAGGCCTTGACATATTTATTGACTTCAACCTACGAAAAGATGAAAGACTACAGCCGCAACCTGACATCGCCAATAACAATGATCCACAGTATGGGAATAACTTTTCCTTTGATGGGCCTTGTGATGTTTCCGATGATATCAATCTTTCTCCATGACCAGATGAATCCCTTATATCTGGCTTTTGGCTATACTGTTTTTTTGCCTCTGATACTTTACTTTTATCTAAAGAGGGTAATTTCAAAAAGGCCCGGGGCATTCTCTTATCCTGACATATCTTATCATCCTGACCTCCCGCCGGAAGGAAAGTATGTGCTAAAACTTTTCAATAAAAAGCTCCTGGTTCCTGTTGTAGTTTTGGCGATAATATTTTTAGTTTACATTTCGATTCCTGGTATAATTCACATCTTTAGCTTGGGCTCGAACTACTTCACCTTCAAGCAGGACCCGATGAACTTTAGTGAGAATTGGAAAAATTACCTGAAAAAACAGTATCAGCCGGATGTTCTCCTTAAGCTTTCATTCTATTCATTGAGCATAATCTGGGGCATTGGCGTTGCTATAGTAATATATACCTTTGGCATGAGCTGGCAGCGCCTGAAAATAAGGAATGAGATAAAGCTGATAGAGGATGAATTCCAGATAGCGTTATTCACATTGGCAGATGTCTTATCTTCAGGCATACCAATAGAAACTGCTTTGGAGGAAGTTGCGCTTAAATACAGGCAGTCAAAAATGGAGAAATCCCCTATGTACAATTTTTTTGTTGATCTTTTAAGGAATATGAAGAATATGGGAATGACATTAGAGAGAGCTGTCTTTGACAAAGATTACGGGGCTATTCTCAGGTTTCCGTCAAAGCTTGTGCATGATATAATGAAGATAATAGTGTCAGGCTCAAAAAAATCATCAGAAATTCTCTCTGTAGCGGCTAGGTCTATATCAGATTTCTTGTCAAAGACAAAGAACATTGAATCTTTATTGAAAGAGTTGCTGGACGGGGTGGCTTCTGCAATTCAGCTCCAAGCCGTCTTTATAGCCCCTTTTATTTGCGCGATTGTCGCAACCATGGCTACTTTTATTGTTGAGCTGCTGCAAAAAGTTTCTGAATTCATTGCTTCTATTGAAGAGAGTTTTAACATGGGAGGCACTTTCGTGCATGGCGGGACGGTAAAGATAGGGGATACTTTAGGGTTGATAAACATTGAGCAAGTGATGCCGCCTACATTATTCCAGCTGATTGTCGGCATTTATATGGTCGAGGTTGTTGTTATTCTTGCATACTTCCTGAACGGCATAAAAAATGGGTTTGACATAACTACAAGAAATGTCACAATAGGCAAAAGCCTGATAAGCGCATTGATACTCTATTCTATCCTGCTGATCGTATCATTGTTCCTGGCAAAGAGCATGTTCCCGGCAATAGGAGGCGGGCTATAGATGAAAGGCATAGCTCTAGAAACAATTGCTTATGTTGCTATAGCTTTAGTTGGGGTTTTTTTGCTGATAATTTTTGTTTCCGGCCCGTTGAATGATTTTATAAGGAACAGCTTTTGCTATTTTTATCAGAAGGTCTTTTCAAAAAATACTGAAATGTGCAAGCCAATAGAAACCGTTCCTGAACCAGTCGAAATAAAAACAAGAGGCAGCAAGGAGCTGGCAAGGCAAGTAGCAGCCTATTCTATCTTATGCTGGGAGAAAGCGACAAAGTCGCTGAAGACAAAGGATACCAACTGCTATAATCTTATATTAGATGGCGGGCCGTTTAACCCATCGATAACCGAGGCTTATCTTACAGATGAGATTCTTATAGGGGAAAGCGGATGCAATAGGCTGGAAAACTCAATAGCCAAGGATGTGAATGGGAATCCAGTGGATTATTCCAGCAAATGCGGGAAAGATGACCAGTTAGGCTGGGAGGTTGGCGGGGATACAATTGGGATCGGCTGCATCAACCCTAATGATTATCAGGATGCATCTGCCCAAATATCAGAATTACAAATCTATCATCCTGGGTGTGATGATTTAAGCAAATCACAAAGTTCTGATTGTTATGCGGCTTATCATAGGTATTGCATTGACAAAGGTTATGATGGCGGTGTCCCCCAGGAAGTTAATTCCATAGACGGGATTCTGGTTTATTGTTTTAATTCAATGGACTATGGGGATGCTGATATATCAGATTTAAAGAGTCATAATTTCTGGTGTGATGATCTAGGAAAGACTCAGGCTGCTGAATGCTACTCGGCTTATCATAGGTATTGCATTGGCAAAGGCTATGATGGCGGCTTTCCTCAGGAGGTTCAGCTTAAAGTTGGCGTTTTTTGCTTCAATGACGGGAATTATCGCGATGTCCAGATATCAGAATTGAAGGGTTATCATCCTGGCTGTGATGGTTTAGAAAAGTCGCAGAGCCCTGATTGCTACGCGGCTTATCATAGGTATTGTATTGACAAAGGCTACAAACTTGGCGTCCCTCAGGAGAAAGGGCGGGATATTTATGACCAGAAACTAATTCTAATCAAATATGTTGACGCGGATAATCAGGTGGTTGTGAAGGGTTGATTGATTGGCTTCTCTTTCTTGACAAGATGAAGACTGCCAGGATTATTATAATTAAAGCAACTCCCATTCCAAGATATAGAAAAATGTTTGTTTTAGGCTTGGGTTTTTCTAGGCAGTCTGGATCTATCCCCTCAAGGCAGTCAGGATCGCAAAAACCATCTTTGTCTTTTATGCATACGCCATCCTTCGAACCCAAAGGACAATCTTTCGGGCAGCTGTAGAATGTCTCCATCTCATTGCAAAGCTTATTGCTGTTGCAGAGTTTGTCTGCTATATTGTATCTTAGTATTTCTTTGCCTTCATTTTTGACCACTAAATATTCGGCTTCGGGGAAATAATCTAGAGATATAGTTTTATGAATTGTATCAATCAACCTTGGAGGATCGCTTAAAATCATGAAAACTATTGGGAAATCTACTATTGTTAAAGTGTTTCCTTTTGAAATCAACTCCACTGAATATTTTCCAGGATTGGATTGTAATGGGTAGCCTAATTTAGCGGTAATATCATTGACTTCAACAGTATTATTTTTGTAGAATGTCAAATCTATCTCAAAAATTTTGTTCTGCGCATATGCAGGAATTATTAACAAAGCCATTGCAAGAAATACAATTGCTATTTTTTTCACATCATCACCTCAACATGAAAGTTTTGAATTTATATGAGCCTGCGCTCCATTACCTGGTAAATCACTATATCTTCTTTCTAAAGAACCACTATAACATTGATCTATTAAGTTTTGTGGATTACCAGGCCCCATTATTCCTCTGCAATATACTGCTGACCTTGAAGTGCAAATATTTCCAGCGCAAAGAGAAGTCATACAAGTATCTAGGCAATTATCACATGAAGAACATGATGGATGATCTGAACAACAAACTGGATAAGAATTTGGGCAGCCGCCGACATCTGAATTTTGCTGATCCCAAGCAGCATATAAATATTCATCACAAAGACCATAAGTATGGCCTAATTCATGCGCGGTTATTGTCTTATCGCCGTATTCTAGTATAACTGTTGTCTGAGGAATGTATGTGTATCCTGCGCACCCTGAATTACAAGATGCACCATCCCAACATTGTATATCATCATCAGTCAGCCCAACAATCCGGTCTTTATTTGGGTCATAAATTATTCCTTGGCTGTCAGCGCAATTTTTAATATCAGCAAGAACATCCCTATTATTTCCGGGACCTAAATTGCAGCCATTGTCAAATTGTCCTGTTATCTGGCAATTTTGGGCAATAATTTTCAGAACTTTTCCCCTGCAAGAATCTAGGGGCGTGTTTTCTATAAATGTGTTAAAGTGATCATCAACAGCATTATTCAAAACATCCTGGCCAGAATCCCAATTTACCGGAACAAATATTAATCTCATACTCGGCTGTTGTACTATTGTAGTAGTTGTAGTTCTTCTGGCTGTTGTTGTCGGGCTTGCAGTTGTCGTAGTTATTACCTCAACAGGCTCAATTCCCATCTTAACCTGATCACCGACCTTATATATTCTTATTCTATACTCATTGAATCCAAAATTACCGGCTATTCTATTTATCAGGGATGTGAGGCTTGTCTCTCTAACATCGCTCTTCAATTCAACGATGCAGTCGAGGGGCTGGCACTCTATGCTGCCTCTAAAATCAATGCAGAGATTTCTCCCAGAGGATATTTGATCGACAGTATGGTCTTCGCCGTCATCAGAAACATATAGATTTCTAGCCAGCTCAGAGAAAGATGCTGTTTTTGTGACAGACTCCAACCCAAACCTATCGCAGAAGGAATTAAGGTCAGAAGCCAGCATATCAAAGGATTCCATAGTGCTTTGCCTGTGCCTCTCCACATTAACATCAAAGAATATTTTCAAGAAGAAGGCGAAAACAATGAATGATATCACTAATCCGCCCATAATCCATATCCAACTTGACAGCCCTTTCACAGCACCACTAATTTATTATAGGTTTCATATAATTAAACTATGATCAAAGGCCAGATGGCATTGGAGTATGTGATGAAGCTTACAATATTGCTTGTAGTCGTTGCTGTTGTAATAGGGATAATAATCAGGTTCTCGGATGATATAAAACTTTCTTTTAAAAAATTCTTTTGTATTTTCAGCCCAGATTCTTGTAGAAATAATTTGAAGTTCCCTCAGATAATCGAAAAATCTAGTTTTACTTCTGGTGAAATATCTACATACATAGAGAGCTGCTACTCTAGCATGGCTTCTCTCCCAGAAAGTGAACAAGAAGATACCACATGCTATCTTTTGAAAGCAAACAGAGACTTCAGCAGCATTTCACAGAGTGATATTTCATTATCAAGAGATCTTCAAGGTCTGGATAAAGTGGTATTCAAACCCCTCTGGAATAATGGGATAGTCATCACAATCAAGTACGAAGACGTCGGAAATAGAATTTTAGTGAGTGGTTAATTTGAAAGGCATAGCCTTCAGCACAATTATTTTTGCGGTAATAGCAATAGCTTCTGTAGTTATTTTTCTCGCGATAATGAATTCAATCATACCAAATTTCATGGGAAAATCTTTGTGCAAAGTTTACCAAGCAATCCTATCACTCCCGCTCCCGAAAGGTCTCAGGCCAAATATACCAGGATGCTCCTTGTTTCCAGGAATAGAAAGGATTTCATTAGCAGAAGAGCTAAGCAATGCAAACATCTTAACAGATTATCTAGCTAAATGCTGGGATAAGTCTCAGGAAGGGAGAGGCGGGCAGACATTCATCTGCTATGAAATATTTATGAAAAATGTCCCTGAAGCATTTGATGAAACATGGGTCACAAAATTAATAAGAAGCAGGGGGTTATGCAAAAAACTCCCCAACAGCCTGATTGAGCCTCCACCAGATACAGCTTTGCCTTACACACCTTTTGATTGTGGGAATGACAACAAATTGAACTGGAAGATAGGGATAATAGAAGGCCAAGACTTGACAGTTATTATAAAATACAATTCAACATCCAGCCAAATAGAAGTGATATGATGGAAATAGATATGATAGGTTCAGTTATTATAGGGATGGCTGTGCTAATAGTCTCCTTGCTAATCATCAAATTCATGGGATATGAGGTTCAGATAAACTTTATTAAAAAAATAAAAGAAGCTATTGACAGCCTATCCTCTCAGGTATTTGGAAGAAAATATTACAACATTTGCGAGAGCTATAATGAGAGCTATATTTCTTTCACTGATTTTCAAACACTGCTTAATTCATTCTATAAAAAGCAATGCGAAAACAGCAGAGTGACTATAATGCTGAGCTTTTCTTTAACAAGAGATGACATTAAAGAAATTTCTGAAGAGCTTGGGATAGCAAGTGGGGGAAAAATGATTATATATGGGCTGGCTGAGCCTCTCGGGGCTGGGGCTATAATAGTTGAAGGCAATTTCAGCAGCAAAGCCAGATTCCCATTTAAAGCGAATGATGTTATTCAAATATGGATTAACGGCACTCCTGAAAGGGATGTGCTTATCAATTTAACTGGCGTTGATTACAATGTAAATGACCAGACCTTCAAGCCAAGGCCAATCGAGTATGAGGGGATTTGCCCTATAACAAAGAACAAGAATAGAGGAGACGAGTGCATCTGTTCCGGGGAATGCAGGGCTGACCTAAGATGTGAAGAGACTGGCCACTGCTGTCCAAGAGGCAGAACATGGAACGGCAACAGCTGTGAATTTATACACCCGTTCAAAATCCTGTTTATTAGATTGGATGATGGAAGTGGAAGTGTAGATGAAACTCAATTCAAAAGCATTGCGAAAAGCACAAAAGAACTCTGGACTGAATTGACCCCTCTAGAAAAATGCACCGGCACAGTAACTGAAATTACGCCAAGCAGCATATGCCAAATCCCTTCTCAAAATGATCTCTGCTCAGGCAGTGTGGATGACAGCGCTAAAGATAAAATATTCAGGGATACTATCTCCAATATATTTTCCTGCGCTAAAACTTTTGGTTATGAGAATGATTACACAAGGATTATAGGAGTGCTCAACAGAAATACTGTCTGCAGCGGGTCTATTGGCAGCATGGAAGGCTATACAGGAGGTTATAATTATCCGGTTGTTGTTGGGTTGAATAAACTGGAAGAGGTTGCAAGCCATGAAATGGGCCATACTTTTGACTTATGCGATGAAGGGTATGGAGGCGGCTACTGCACTAAAGACTCAGACGGGAAAACCTGCTTGAGCGGCTACTGCACTCCTGACGGAGGCATTGGCTGCGAGGCTGGAGATTATATTGGGGGAAGTTATGCATCGTCCTGCTGCCCGAACAGGCCTCAGAAGGATAGCATAATGTGCAAGAAATTGTCCGGGGATCCCTGCAAGTATGAATGCACTTATGCCGACAAATTTGCATCATACAGCTATGACCATCTCGAGAAAGAAATGTCAAAATACTGTGAGTAAAATGGAAACAAAGCAAATAGCAATCGGGTTTTTATTACTGTTAGTTATGCCTGTTTTTGCCAGGGCTGAGCCGGTTAAGCTGGAGACTGTTTATTCTATGTTCGCAGAAATATACAAGAATGACTATAGTGTTTTAAAAAACATAACATCAGGCGCAGGAACAATAAGCACTTTCCCAGTAGACCCAAAAGAATATTCAATTAAAGTTCTTGGCCCGAGGAATGAGATTCTGTTTAGCAGGGATATTGAGCCTTCATTCGAAGTTTTTCTTGAACCACTGGAAGTAATAGAATTAAACAGCACGATAATACATGCAAGGGTTCCATACTTTGATAATGCTGTCAGGATAAAAATATACCACCTCGGCAAAGCAATATTGGATGTTGACCTGTCGAAAGAAATCTGCGATAATAATTTCATGTGCGGGGACGGGGAAAACAGCTATAACTGCCCGAGCGACTGTGGGACTAAAAAAGGTTTTCCATGGGTCATGTATATAATAATCGTTCTTCTGCTTTTTGCCCTGATCATTCTATTTCTGAAGTTCCTAAGGAAATGATTTATTTCAGGTTGACTAATGTTTATAATATGAAAGGCTTTGAAGCAATTCCATCTTTCTTGTATATTATTGCTGCGCTAGTTGTAGGGGTGGTAATGCTTTTGATGATTGGGAAATATTCTCATGTTTTTATCCCCGAAGAAAAAAATATCACTATTGGCGGGAACGAAGAAAAAGCCGCTAAAAGCCTTGCAGGAATTATAGAAAAATGCTGGGAAGACCATAGGAGAGGATTGGATGATAAGTCTGATGTCTGCAAAGAAATAAATATTGAAGGCGGATTGAAGATAGATGAAAAAAGTTTGAATAAGTTTTTAGACTGCAGAAACCTGCCGAATACCGGCTGTTATGGGTTTGACTGCAGCGGATGCTCTTCTGATTATTTTGATGACACTGACAGGATAATTTGGATGGCTGAGCCTGATAATAAGCGGGTGAAAATTAATTATGACGGCAGCTCGAGAAAAATAGTCGTTGTTGGATATCCATGCGATGATATGTGTGTTTGCAAAAGAAATTGCATAGAAAAATATATTTTTGGAGCTTCTGGGCATGATGCTTGCATTGCTGATTGTGAGAGTTTGTTCGAATGTGGCTCTGCATGGGGAAGCTGCACAAAGACTGATTTGGATTTTGACAATTCAATTTGCAGAGCGTCGCTTGACTGCAATTTATGTTCTTTTGGAACGCCTTCGCTGACTAGCCATGCCTCTCTTGATTCTGATTGGTGCAAGTATTGTGCGTTAACATCTGAAAAAGGCTTTTGCAATGATGGGATAGATAATGATTGCGACGGGTTGATTGATTCAAAATCTAAAAATCCTGTTAATCCTGATGATGGATATAATGACTGTGGGGGGCCTGCATTTTTACATGGAGATATGTGGCCTTGGTGGCATAATTTTAGGGTGCAATGTGATCCTGAATACAAAGCACTTTGGTTGTGTGAAAAGAAGAATTCATTAGGGCTTGAAATTAATTCCTGCGATGCTCAAAGAACACAAGCGAATAACTGTGATCTTTCTGGGGCTCCTAATTGGGGAGTTTGCTGCCCGGACAGAGTCTCATGTCAAAGCCACAGGGGTGATGATATTTGTGATGCAACTTCATTTGATTATGATTCTCTTTTTAATCAATACTATGGCTGGCAGTGGGGAGCTCATACAGACTGGCACAGGAGAAATATACTTGAAATAAGGCAAGATGGCAACGTTATAGCTAGATTCACAGAAGCATCTGATCAACCATATCAAGGAACAGGAAAAGGGTATATAATGAAAATAAACGATCTCAATAATCCTTTTGGTGCATTTGGGTGCATTGAAATACCAACAGGGGTAGTTTTAGAAGTTTACGCAGAATGGATGAATCCAACTTTTCCCCATACCTGCCCAGGAGCGGCTGGTTTAGGCTGTTCGAAAACAACAACATTCATCGCTGAATCAGGAAAACATTATATCTGGGAATATACTGGCCAGATAAGAGAGCTGCCAAATGATGATATTCCCCCTGAAATCAAACAAAGATTGAATAATGCAGGCATCCCATTACAAAGTTGTTATGACTCTTAATCAATATATTGGCTCAAATCATATTATTAATAGATATCATGAAAGGCCTTGCTAATTGGATTATGATTGTCGGAAGTGTAATAATAGGGTTAGTCTTATTCTCGATCGGGGCAAGCCTATTCATAAGCCAAATAAGAGCCGTGCAGAGGCAGGGTGTGCTTGAGCAAATCCAGTACTTCCATGACCAGCTTATATCAGCCTGCAGCATGGGCCTGGGAAATAAAAGGTCTTATAGCCTAAACTTGCCAGACAATTTAAGGGCGGTTTATGCAGCAAATAATACGTATGATCCCCCGCCAGACAAAGTCTCTGAATTGATAACTGATCAAAAAGCTGCTGTAGGAAACCACACATGCATCCAATTTTTTGATGACAATCTTCCTATTTGCCAATATATCGGCTGCTATGCTAATATGACATACATGGGCTCACCTTCAATGAAATCAACACTGCAAACCCTGCTTGCCCGATTAAAAGGCAGCCCTCCGAATTATGAGTATGTTGTTGACATAGAAAAGGCAGATGAATATTTTATAAATGCTAGAGGCAAAGCAGGAATAAAACCAAGTGCATCATCTTCTATTCCCACGACTACTACCAACATGCCAGCCAATTCTATTTCATTAATAGGCCAATGCCATGCAGCAAACTTTTTGAATGACCTAGAAGTGTCTTGGGTTTACCCTTCAGGAGAGGTTACATGGAAAGAAGTTGAGCCTGAAAGAGGTATTTACAATTGGAATAAATTGGATCAAGAAGTAGCAAAAGTTCAGGTAAAAGGCAAGAAAATTTGGATCCAGGTATTGACAGACAACCCAGATGCTGAAGTTATCCCGCAATGGGCTATAGATTCCGGGATGCATCAGATAGGGGATAAAAAAGATAAGCCAGTTCAGTGGGACCCCCTTTATTTGGAATATCTTGAAGGGCTTATTAAAGAGATGTCAAAAAAATATGATAACAATGATGGAGTAGAAGCTGTCCTGATTATTGGAGGGGGGCATTTTGGGGAAATGGTGCTTGAACATAAAAAATGCCATGGTGAAGAAGATGCAGATGTGCACGACCCAAACAATATCTATATCCGAGAGATGGCGGAAGCAACAGGAGAGACTCCAGAAACTCTAACAGAACCATATACAGATGATAATGGGAATGAATACGTTGCAAAGTTTGATTATTATTTCATAGAAAATACCAAAAAAATAATCGATATATATGCAAAATATTTCAAAAACAAGCCGATTGTTATACAGCTGGGCAGCGGTTTATCCTGCCAAGGTTATGTTCCTGACAGGGTGTCAAGCTATGGCGTGGGAACATACGGGAAAAAATTCTGGCTGAAGCAGAATGGTTGGGGAAGTTTTGACAGGGACTATTATATCAATACTCTGTTCCCAAAATACAAAGAGTATACCAGAATTATTAGCGAGGCTGGGCATCCGAAATACTGGTGCTACCCAAAGGATTTTTATCTTGATAATTATGGGGTTTATTGTGAAAAATCAACAAGAGAAGAAGCGGAAGAAAGCAATTCAAAAAAAATACAAGATGCTATAGGTGCAGGAGTCTCAGCTGTATGTTTTCATTCCTCATTTTTCGAATTTAAAGACCATTTTCCAGTGAATTTTGATGAGCTGAATGCAGGTTTGCTTGAAAATTATTATAGGTATCAAGACTAAAGGTCAAATTATTATTAACGAAAGCCTATATTAATTATCGATTGGATGAAAGGGTCGACTGTTCTTTCAGAGAATATCCTCATGGGGATGTCAGCAGTAATTTCTTTTATTCTAATAATACTGGTGGTCAGAATGGTCTTAACCCAGCAGACAGAAAGGACTTATCAGAATTTATTTGAGTCAATCGCAAGGGACATTTCATTAATAATAGACAGGCAGGCATCAATGAGCAGCTCAGAAAAGAGGGAGTATGAACTGCCGAAAGGCGTTCATGCTGATGTAAGAATAGACTATAAGTATGTTTTCGTAACATATGACGACAAAACTGTCAGCAAATCCTATTCTGGAATAACAAACTCTCCCCAAGCATATGAATTCAGCGAACCTAGAATCCTTTGTTTTGTAAAAAACCAGAATACAATACAAGTTTTCGATAAGCCGTGCATAGAGGTGCAATGAGTGAAAGGCCAGATAAGCTATGTGATGAAGCCGATGACAATGATAGCAGTCATAATACTTTTGGTTTTCCTGCTTCAGTCGCTTTACTTAAACAGAGGAAAGGAAACACAAGCTGAAAAAAAACTGGATATTGTTGGAACAGGCACAAATATTCTCCTCATCCTTGCAAACTCCAAAGACTGCTTGGCATATGATTACCAGCAGACAATGGAGAAAGCGAATATATTGGATGCGGCGAAATTAGATAGCTTTTCAAATGATTATCAAGCCGTAGAGCCGGAGTGCGCGAGGAATTATGATTTTGGCTGGAGGGCTGAAGTAAAGGAGATTGGAGAATCAGGTATTGAAAATGAATGGACTTTTGGAACAGGGGATTTTTCATCAGGCAAATCTCTCAATAATGAAGTCAACTTCTGGATTCCAGTTGCAATAAGGTATTCTGAGAATGATATTAGATTAGGGAAGATGGATATTAGATTGGTTGATGGGGAGCTTGAAAAATTAGCTGGATTTTTAGATTGGTCCTGCAAGATGGGCCAGATCAATAGAATGACATCCTCGTCAACAGACATAAGAACAAGCTATCCAGTAACCTATAATTCACAGGAAAATAAAATATGTGTTGGCGATTCATGCAGAAAGCTGCAATGCAGATTAAGGTATTTTGACGGTTTTGATTCGGATGGAATACATACATTAAATGTTGAATTTAAGCAGCCGGATATATTATTGGTGGGCGGATGAAGGGGCAGACTTTAGAGATGCTCGGATTTCTTATACTCAGTGTCACAGTCATCGGCATCATCATTTTTATGAGGACATATCTGGCTGGGAGCTATGGGAATACTTTATTATCATTAACAGAAAGGCAAGAGACTGAAGGCATGAGGTCTGGATTGAACACGATACTGCAGACAACAGACCCTAAAACCGGGAGAAAGATGGAAGAGTTAATAGGGATATCGTCCTACACAGAAAAAGTGAAGAAAGGAGATAAAATAGATTTTGGTCCTGGAATTGGAGAAGTGGATATCCTAACAATGTTGGAGGAAAGGTTTAATGGGATATACGGTGAAGGCAAATGGTATCTCAAAGTCCCTCCAGCTGACAAATTCTTCACTCAAATAGTTATAGTTGTTGACACTTCTGCCAGCTTGTGCGACGATGTTGATAACATAAAAAGCAGTTTGCCAAAAATAATTCAAGATTTGAGCGAGGAATATGATATTACTGCTACTATCTATATGCTCCCGGGTGCAGATTCAAGCTGCTGTAAAAAAACCGGATACGGGGGGTATGATCTAACATGTGATTTGTTTGAAGGCAAATTAACCGATAACCTTCAGTGCATGAGCATAAACTCTTTGGATTGCGTCGGGAATATGCTTCCTCAGAATGAGGAGGATTGGGGCAGAGGCTTGGGGTGCATCATCCAAAAAGGACCTCCTCAAGGATGGAATGAAAAATCGACAAAAATTGGCATTATTTTATCAGACGAGCTTTCTGGGGGGAATGATGATTCAGGGGAAGAGTTATATTATAATATGGCAAGCCTTGAGATAGGGAAAAAGAAGGCTGAAGAAATTGGCATGTATGTTTTTCCGATAAAAACTGAAACAGGCAGAAAAATTTGCCCTGGCTGCGATTGTCCAAATTATCCGGAATGTAGTTGTGCCCCAAATATATGCGTCTATTATCAAAACCAGCAATACCCAGTCTTTTCCAAAATTCAATGCAAGATGGATGGCATTCTCTATTCACAAATGAAAAGGATAGCAGAACCGACTGAAGGAGATGTATATGAACTTAGTGGATCTGGCGAAGCAACAAAATCTATACTAGAGATAATAAAAAGGGTTGAAGCCGAGGAAAGAGAAAAAAGAAGCATCAAACTTGGAATCCCGCCGCCAAAAAATAAGAAGATAAACACAGAAACATTGACTATACCCATTCCACTAATAGGAAAATATACAAACATCTATCTTTATCAATGGTCATAAGTTGATTATATGAAAAAAGGAGTTTCATTTTCAGTCATCCCAATAATTGCTTTACTGGGGGTTCTTGCACTATCTATCTGGGCTGGATATCAGCTGTCAATAGGCTCCAGCTACAACAAGAGGTATGGGGATGTGTTCAGCGAGGATCCTGCTGTCTTTAAGATGGAGACTGTGAAGAAGATTCTTGAAGATGCTTTGAAATTTTCCGCCCAGGACAAATCGATTGAAATTGCCGCGAATGGCGGTACAAGAGCAGAAACGTTTTGGTATTGCGGTTATGTTGAAAGAGTGCCAACACCAGAAGAAGTCAAATACCACTTATCTGAGTCAATAAAATCGAATCTGAATGCTTATATAAAAAGTTCAGAAGATGAGGACCAATTTTTTGAAATTGAAGTTGATATCCCTAAATATACTTGTGCGGGTGCTTATGAGAATGGAGAAAGCAAATGCTCGTCTCGCGACTCATCTGGATGCGAAGACTTCTGGGCGACAGCAACAGGGAATTCTCAAATAACCCTTAAAGAGCCGAATTTTTTGAAGGAGGATGACAGCATATCTGCACTAGCCCTAAAAAATAGATTCTTTTGGGTTTATTATAAATTATATCAGGATCACAAAGACGGGTTTTCAATAAGGGATTTGGTGCAGAAAGAAGTTTGTATTCCAGGAGAGAAAATTGATAGAGGTGTGATGTTGGAGAGAATAAGGTCAGCTTTAGAAAAGGTATGCAATTACTATGAAAACGTTGTATTTAATGACCTATACATAGATTGTTCTTATGATTTGATGTGTTTTAATGAAATGCAGCCAAGCATGTGTTTAAATAGTATGTGTGATAGAGGTCCATTCACAGAGGGTTTATGCGATTCTCCCAATGCTCTAAGGGCTAGTGGCATGAGTGAAAAGATTACAGGGAAAATAATTTATTTTGAAGGAGAAGAAGAATGCGATAAATGGATAGATCGTTATTATTATGAGAATGATGATTTTAGGTTTCAAATAAGGATAAAAGATTCTAAATTCAAAATCCCAACAATTGAAAAGGAATTAAAAAACCTAATTTGGGAAATCAATGGCATCATCTCAATAGACCATTCTGAATGCCCCATCTACTGGAAAGAATATATTCCATGCCCCACTACCACTACTGTAACAACTACTACTGTACAAACAATGACCACACAGCAAATTGTAACTACGACAGGACCAACAGTTACGACTGTGCAAGTCACGACTACACAGCAAGTTGCAACTACGATAGAAGAGGTTACTACAACATATCAAGTCGTAACAACTGTTCAAATACCTACAACAACCATTCAACCGGTAACTACTACAATTAATATACCAATGTAAAAAATTAAAGAAATATTAACTCGCCAATAGATATTATATTTGATATGATGAAGGGCCAAACTTTAGAGATGCTCGGTTTTCTTATACTCAGCGTTGCAGTCATCGGCATCATCATTTTCATGAGAACCTATCTTGCTGGGAGCTATGGGAAGACTTTATCATCATTAACAGAAAGGCAGGAGACTGAAGGCATGAGGTCTGGATTGAACACGATACTGCAGACAACAGACCCTAAAACAGGGAGGAAAATGGAGGAATTGATAGGGATAGGGGTTTACACTGAAAAATCAGAGTTGGATTTCGGGCGAGACAGCAATGGAGATCAGCTTAAAGTAAACGTTTTCAAAGACCTGGAGGAAAGATTGGATGCAATCTACGGCAAAGGAAAGTGGCACCTTGAACTCCCATATCCTGACCTGCCTTTTTATGCGCAGGTTGTGATTGTGGTTGACACTTCTGCTAGTCTATGCGACGATGTTGAAAACATGAAGAGGCTGCCAGATATTATTAATAACCTCAATGAAATGATAAAGCAAAAATACCCTATCAAAGATAAAGACAAAGACAGGATAACCGCAACTGTTTATATGCTTTCTGGGGGGAATGCTGGATGCTGCGAACCGGATTATGACGGACAGACTTATTTAGGATGCAGCAGATTTGAGGCGAACAAAAGAGAGACAAATGTCTTTCGATGCAGGAGCATAAACTCATTGGACTGCCCTAGAAGCCTGCGTCCATCTGATAGCCTTCACTGGACAAATGAAGAGGATTGGGGAAGAGGCCTGGCTTGCATCGCTGATAATGGGCCTCCTGAAGGATGGAATGGAGCTTCGACAAAAATAGGGATTATTTTATCTGATGAGCTGAGCACTGGGAACGAAAACCAGCCTGAAGCTCAGGAAGCGAGTTTAGAGTCGGCGATAAACTATGCCAATTCTATCGATATGTTTGTTTTCCCGATTAAGGCGGACACAGGAATTGCCTGCTGCCCTAGCTGTTCGGGCTGCAGATCAGAATGCAATATTTGCGTCTCATATAACGGCGAGCAGACAAGCCTATTCACAGAAAGAACTTGTGCGATGGATTCAGAGTTGATATCCCATATGGAAGGCTTAATGGCAGGAGTAAACCCGCCAGAATTTAGGCAGGTTTATGAATTAGAAGATTCCACTGAAGTCACAACAGCTATATCAGATATAATCAAGGATGTTGCTGAAAGAGAAGTCCCGACAGTAAAACTTGGGGCGCCTATACCCCAGGACAGGAAAGTAAACACAGTGACAGTTACCGTTCCCATACCTTTTATCGGGGGTTATACTAACCTTTATCTTTACCAATGGCAATAAGTTGATTGTATGAAAAAAGGGGTTTCATTCTCAGTCATCCCAATAATCGCTTTACTGGGTGTTCTTGCATTATCAATCTGGGCTGGGTATCAACTATCAATAGGATCCAGCTATAACAAGAGGTATGGGGATGTGTTCAGCGAGGATCCTTCTGTCTTTAAAATGGAGACTGTGAAGAAAATCCTTGAAGATGGATTGAAGTTTTCCGCCCAGGACGCGTCGCTGGAAATAGCTGCAAACGGAGGGACAGGCTCAACTACATTCTGGTATTGCGCTTATGAGGACAAAATTCCAACCCCGGAAGAGGTTAAATACCACTTTTCAAACCTAATAAAAACAAGCTTGAATGCCTATGCCAAGAATTCGAATGCAGGGGATTTGTTTGAGATTAATGTTGATATTCCTGAATATACATGCACTGGCGTTTATGATAATGGAGAGAGCAAATGCTCGTCTAGAGACTCATCCGAATGCGAAGACTTCTGGGTAACAGCAACAGGAAATTCCCAAATAATCCTTAAGGAGCCGAATGTTTTGAAGGAGGATGACAGCATATCCGCAATTATTCCCCAGAATAGGTTTTGGTGGATTTACTATAGGCTGTATGATGATTACAATGGGAATTCAGTCCATGAGCAGATACAAAATAGTGTGTGTGTTCCAGGAGAAAGCATTAATCGAGGAGAGGTCAGAGGCAGAATAGAAAGCGCTTTGAATGAAGTTTGCCGAAGATACGAAAATTCTGTTCTTGACGGGTATGTTGACTGCTCGTATGAGATAGATTGTTTTTTTGAAATGGACGGGAGCAGAAACTGCCTGAACACTTTATGCAGCAGGGAGCCATTCAATGAAGAGTTATGCGATTCACCGGAAGTTGTGAGGGTAGCTGGCAAAACAAATGACAATGATGTGGAAAAAGTATTTTTCCAAGATTGCACTCCATACAGGGAGGATCACAGCTATTCCGACACTGACTGGCTGAGGTTTAGGATAGTGTTAAAGGACAGCAAATATAACATCCCATCAATGAGCAAAGACCTAAAAAACCTTGTCTGGAAAATACAGGGAGCTATTATAATAGATTATAATCAGTGCCCGATCGAATGGACAGTCAATATAGACCCATGCTCGGGGGGGTCAAATGAACTGCCAGGCGGAGTAACCCCTGAACCGCCGCCTTACTAATCTACGGTTAAGAAGGAAAACAATAAAAAGGTAGAAATTAATTTTATATGTGAGTGAAATCATGGCAAAAGCTAAAAAAGCGCAGATGTCATTGGAGATGATTATTGGGTTATTGATTCTGCTTGTTGTAGCTGTTGTTGTTATTAGGATATTTATAACCAGCTTTAAGCAGGACCCGCAAAAAACATTTGAATCAACAATTAAAGAAATGAATTTCAAGAGCGACTGCGACAACATCTGCAGCGACTACAAAAATAGCGGCACAAGAGCGGCTTTGGCAAAGTTTTGCTACACTAAGATGATAGGCGACCCTGACTTGAATAAAAACGGCCTAATAGATAAATACCAGTCAATGACAAAAGTTCTTGAGATATGCGAGGATAGCGTCTATTGCTTTCATGTGACTAAATGCGAGACAGAATCCGGGGTTATAGATTGGAGCGACTGCAGGGAAGCTACCTGCGAAGCTTATAGGGAAGTTTATCCTGACAATATGAATAAAGTCGACAAAAAAGTTACTGAATTGTTTAATCTAGGAAGCTGCAAAGGCATCAAGAATGATGAGGATTGGATTAAATTATACTTTAATCAAGGCGATAATCAACCATGCAGCAACCCCCCTGGCAGTTTTGAAATAGCTCTAGAGAATTGTAAATATGATCCAGATGGAGCAGATAATGATATAGCAACAACAGCTGATAACTGGAATCTCAAATGCGATATTACAGCGGATTCATTAAAAGGTGAATGCGGTGCAAACAACGGGAGAATGTGGTTAATTATACAAAAAGACACATCAGCTCGAACTGACTTAAGAACAGCATTACCATGTTTAGGAAGTGTAGGTGGAACAATATCAGTTAATGATGTTACCAACAAACTTGAAGCTAAACTTGAAATTTTAGATGGTAATGAACCAGTACCAGGTGCTAATGGTAAATATTCTTTTGTTTATACATGTATGTCAAAATGTGATACAGGAGCCTTTCCGATAGGTGGAGAGGAAATCTTCGCAGATCCTGTGTAACCTTTTTATATCCTTTTCTTCCTATTATTTCCTTTAGGGTGAGCTGGTTAGATAGCTTCGCCTTGCTTTCAAAGGCAGGGTGAGGAATTTCCATCCATGGAGGAAAAGACGCTGAGAAGCTGGCTCTTGATATCAGAAACGATACCTTCGGGATGAAACGGATCAAGGGCTTCCGATGAAATGCAAGCCGATAAGGCGCTTAGACGAATGCTATCTTAAAAACAGAAGATGGGATAAAACCGGCACACCCTAATTACTTTTCTTGATGGAGTGGATTATTTAAGTTTTACGTTGCATGTATTTGGTATGACTCCACCAGCTACTTTGATACTTAGCGGGAATGTATCACACCTCCCTGGCTTTACCCATGATTATAGGGATCATCTAGGTAGTGTAAGTGTTGGGCATGAATTTGGGACTTTAAGAGAGATTCTAGAACGTTATCAAGAACGGGCCGGAAATAAAGGACTAGATCTTGAGGTGGAAGGTTATGAAAAAGGTTTTGGAACTACTGAACCGCTCGGTAGAGAAGATATTATAGAACTAAAGACGTTGTGTAAAGACTTGGGTATTTCTTATTCAAAACTCACACCCTGGTAAAAAAAACAGACGATAACTAACTTTTATATTCTTATCCCCTTAATTAATTGTTGGTAATCATGGCAAAAGACTCAAAAACAAGAATGCCGTCAGGAATGGCTGGTCTGGTAAGGTATGATGAAGAATTGAAGGAAGCGCCGAAGCTTAAGCCTAAGTGGGTAATAGCTTTTGCCGGCGGGCTGATAGTGATAGAAGTTATCCTGAAGTTTTTGGGCTAGTTTTTATTTCTGTTTCACCTAATTATTCCTATGTCTGTTTGGATAGGCACTGGCGGGTCTCCTATATCATCAAAGGAAAGATCTACTCTGGGGGGGCTGGAAAGAATTCATGAGCTCGGGTTAAATTGTTTAGAAGTGGAATTCGTGCATGGGGTTAGTATGGGAGAGAACCTAGCGAAGCAAGTAGGAGAGCTTGCAAAGAAACTGAAAATTAGATTGTCAATCCACGCTCCTTACTACATCAACCTTACATCAATAGAAAAAGAAAAGATTAAAGCAAGCAAGAAAAGAATAATTGAATCCTGCGAGCGCGGACATAGCATGGGAGCAGAAATAGTCGTGTTCCACCCTGCATATTACGGGAAATTAAAAGCAGAGGAATGTTACCAGCTTGTCAAAAAAGAATGCGAAGATATGGCTGGCAAATTAAAGGAGAAAGGAATTGATGTTCTTTTAGGAGTGGAGACAACAGGCAAGCACACACAATTCGGAACAATAGATGAATGCGTGAGGCTGGCAAAAGAAGTGAAAGGCTGCGGTGTATGCGTGGACTGGTCTCATATTTACGCTAGAAATCAAGGGAAAATTAATTTTGGTGAAGTTATTGATAAAGTTCTTACTCTGAAGAATAAGCATATTCACAGCCACTTTTCTGGAATCAACTTCAGCATGAAAGGCGAGAAGAATCATCTGACACTTGACAGCGGGCAGCCTAAGTACGATAGCCTTGCGAAGGAAATTCAATCCCGCAAGTTGGATATTACTTTGATTTCCGAGAGTCCTAACCTTGAGGAAGATGCGCTGAAATTGAAGAGTATGATTGGTTAGCGCGTTGCTTGCTCAAGTGTAGACGCCAATTTCGAAATATTAACCAATTGAATTGTAGATGCGTTTCAGTGATTAATGATGTCCAAATACATGTACATAGACGAAAGCGGTGACCTGGGAATAAAGGGCTCGAAATATTTAGTTCTCTCGGCTTTGCTTGTCGATAAACCAGAATATCTTGATAGGATCATTAAAAATATGAGAAGAAACAAATTCAAAAAACAGCTTAAAAAAGCATGCGAAATAAAAGCCAATAAATCCTCCCCTGAATTAAGAAAATATATGCTGAAGAAATTGAATGAGGTTAAAGGCGTGAAAATATTTTACATGGTTCTTGAGAAGAAAAAATTATTCAGTGAATTTTTAAAAGACAATAAGCACAAACTCTACAATTACGTTGCTGGAAAATTGGCTCAAAATATAGTTCTCAACCAGGAAGATGTTATAATCAAGATAGACAAGTCAAAAGGGAAGCATTTGCTTAGAAAGGATTTTAATGAATATTTCGAGAAGAAATTGAAGATGAAGTCAAAAATACTAAAGATAGGCATAGAACATAGTTATTCCCATTGTTGGTCAGGATTACAGTTTGCCGACCTCTTATCGTGGTCTTGTTTCCAAAAGTTTGAGCATGGCAATAGTGAATATGTGGATATTATTGAAGCCGACCAGGAAGTATATCATGTTTGGTAAGAATATACAGAACCTAAAAGCACTGAAACATGCACCTCAAGGTACACTGACTTTTAGGCTTTACCTGTGATTATTATATACAAATGTAAAATATATAAGTTTGTTTTTGGTCGATTTTGCCTTGCTCCAGTGCAGATGGTAATAATGCTGCTGGTAGTGGTTGTTGGAGTAATGGCTTCTTTTTGTGCACAGTTCCTCGCACGTTCGTCGCTTCGCTCCTCATACTCACTTCGTGAGCCTCCTTGAAAAGTTGATGTGAACTCGAGTAGCTTGGCTGTTAAGAAAATGTCCAAGTTGATTATCTAGTTTACATATTATTTTGTTGATATTTATTTCTTAGGATCAAATTAGTGTTATGAATATTAAGAAACTAGAAAGATTGGGATAAATGTTTCTTATTTTCGCCTCAATTAGTATTTTAATAAATCAATTCTCGTCATCAAAAGTAAATAGTTATCAGACCGAAATTATTCAGCAACTTACAAGTGCTATAGACACTCAAGTTAAAGTTACTGATATTAGATTGGCCATGAATGAGCATTTATTGAGATATTTAGTTAGTATCAATCCTGAAATTAATAAAACAGCTGAACACCTTTCTCAACAAGTAAATTATACTTTTACAAAAGAGGATGTTCTAAGGGATTATTTCATGTCAGATGATGAATTAACATTTTACTTTTTAGAAGTTGCTGCATTGAATATGGCGAGACCTTTTTGGGAGAATCAAACAGCAGAAGCTATGCTTCTAACTTTCCGAATAAGACACAAAGAATTGCCTTCTTGGGTTTTGATTGAAAATATCAGTAATATTTGTACTCTTATCTTTCTCGTTGCTGGCCTCATTTGTTATAGAGAAGTATTCAAAAAGAGTCGCAATAGAGAAAAAAGTATTTAGAAAAGAATTTTATCTCTAATATTTCTATTATATTTTATATCAAGGTGATATTTTGACATCTCTAAAAAAGTTATTAGAGTTTATTGAAAAAAGTCCAGAAGGAGTTAGCCTCGATGAGATCAGTAAAAATTTTAACTGGAATAGGATGGATTATATTTACTATCAAAAAAAATATTTTGGTCCTGGTTTCTCTTCCAAATATGTAATCCTTAATAAGATTGATAAGAAAATTCTATGGAAGTTAAGTGATGAAGGTTATCTATTTCTTCAAAAAGAAAAGGAAATTGAATCAAGAATTAAGTTGGAACAATCCAATGTGAGATTAGCAAGGGCTTCCTACTTAATCGCACTTTTGGGTATAATTATTTCACTATCCGTGTATATACATTCTGTTTATGTCGACACTGGAAAGTTAATAGGACCTGAATTTACTTGTCCGAATGAAATTGGAGATAATTCTATTAACGTACCTTTTAGAAATTTTGGGAATGTTCCTCAATGGACTATCTTCGAATTTAACGGAGAAAATGTAGAAGCATATGTTATTGGTTATAAAATTGAAGAGAAAAAAGGTTTTCGTGAAGATTTCAAGATAAAAGTTCCAATAATTCAAGCACAATTCGATGAGGGAAAACAAACGGTTACTTCCTTTTCGATAAGAGTTAATAATGAATCTAGAAGAGCTAAATTCCAGATATCATATTATGGTACCACATTGCTCGAGATGCTATTGTTTAAGAATAAACTCGAAGTTTGTGAATATGAAAATATCAATGGCACCTTTAAGTTAATCGAATAGAGGGGCTCACGCAGTGAGCATGAGCAACGAAGTTGCGAACATTTGGGGTCTCCCCAAATAAAGAGAAGAAAAAAAAGAACTACTAGAAATACCAGAAGTAACTACAACAACAAGCACCATTAACAACAAGTACAACAACCAGAAAGGTCATAGTCTCATACATTTAATACGTAGATACTGAGATTAAGAACAGTCGCAAAACTGACCCAAAAGATGTATGGAAGAAGTAAATATGCTGCTTTTCTATCAATCTTCCAAAATTTGAGTATTGTTAAAAGTATAGCAACCCAGAGAACTAGAATTTCTATAAAACCAAACAATGGATTTTTTAGATAGAAAAAGAGAAATGACCAGAGTATATTTAGAGCAAGTTGAACTCCAAAAAACAATAAACCTGATTTAACTTTCTTTTCCCTAAAAGATTTTGTTAAAACTAAATATAGAGATATACCCATCATAAGAAACAGTAAAGTCCATACAGGAGCGAATAGCCAGTTAGGTGGGTTAAACCATGGCTTCCTGAGAGTAGCATACCAAGTTGGAATTGACGAAGAAGTAAAAACAGATCCTAATAATCCTGCCACCTGACAAACAAGAATTGAAAATACAAGTTTAGCGGGATTTTGCTTTTTCATAAATATATCTAATTTTTTAAAATATTATCCTTTCGCCACCCCTAATGGAGCTCTAGTTATTGGTTATATAAAAGAAATTTCTTTCCTATAAAAATTCTAACGTTAATCATTTAAAGATAACAAATAATAATTGCTCATGGCGATAAGTTATGGGGTTTGTGTATACAGAAAATGATCCAAAAACTATACCATTTGGAGATAACGAAGATGTTGCTTTTCAGGCTGTCGTTAGTGTCGTAAATTTAGCTGGAGATTATTACAATGTAGTGTTCGACCCAGCTGGTATTGATAAATGTGCGCAAAAAGTAAGGAAAGATGTTTTTGCTAAAACTGGAGTAAGACCATTTTCACCTTTTGATCAATATCAATATCTCAAATTTGAAGTTCCGTGTATTGGATGGCAGCAACTGGAATTTACATCTATAAAAAACCAAACTCCCTATAGAAGAGCTTAGACTTTCTATTTTCTGTATTTTTCTTAACGACCATAAAATCTAGTTTATAGATCATCTATCCTTTCGCCACCCCTAAAGGCACCATCCTTGCAATCGGTCTAGAAATTCCAGCTCCATCCACGCTGCGAATAACCTCGTCAATATCTTTGTAAGCTTCAGGCGCTTCCTCTGACAGGACTTTTGGATGCGTGGCTTTAGCAAATATTCCTTTCTTCTCTAAATCTCTCCTTACATCTTCTCCCCATCTTGCCTTTATCGCACCAGTCCTGGACATTGCTCTTCCTGCACCATGGCATGTCGAATAAAATGTTTCCTTCGCTTTTTCAGTCCCGACAAGAATATATGAAGCAGTGCCCATTGACCCTGCTATCAGAACTGGCTGGCCAACATCCCGATAGACTTCTGGCACAAGTTCATGACCTGCTGGCAGAGCACGGGTCGCTCCTTTTCTATGAACATACAGTTTTCTTTTCTTCCCGTCTACTTCATGCTCCTCAAGCTTGCAGATGTTGTGGCAGACGTCATAAATTGTCTTCATATCCATGTCTTGCCATTTCTTCCCGAAGATCTGCTCAAATGTCTCCCTGATCCAATGGGTCATAACTAGGCGGTTAGCAAAAGCATAATTAACCCCGCATATCATCGCCTTGTAATAATCCTGCCCTTCCTGGCTAGTAGTGGGGGCGCAAACTAATTGCGAGTCTGGAAGCCAGATATTATATTTTCTTGCGGCTTTCTCATGAATCTTAAGATAGTCTGATGCAACCTGATGGCCAAACCCGCGGCTGCCGACATGCAGCATAATTACGACTTGGCCTGGTTTCTCGATTCCAAAAACCTTAGCAACTTTTTCATCGTAGATTTTATCCACGGCCTGCACTTCTAAGAAGTGATTGCCTGCTCCTAAAGTCCCTAGTTGCGGCTTGCCTCTTTTCTTGGCTTCAGGTGAAACTTTGTTTGGATCCCCGCCTTCCATGCAGCCATTCTCTTCCATCCTTTCCAAATCATCCCTTGTTCCGTATCCGTTTTCGACAGCCCATTTAGCGCCTTTGATAAGGACTTCATTCAACTGGTTGTCATTCAACTTAAGCCTGCCTTCAGAGCCGACGCCTGACGGGACATTCTTGAATAGAGCGGAAATCAAATCCCTTATTCTTGGCCTTACTTCTTTTTCGGTTAGGTTAGTTTTAATCATATGTATTCCGCAATTTATATCAAAACCGGTGCACCCACAAGATATTACACCTTCTTTATCATCAAAAGCACCAACAGCTCCCATTGGAAGACCGTAGCCGAAATGACCGTCTGGAAGCATAATCGCATTTCTAACAATTCCAGGCAAGCATGCAACATTTGCCAGCTGGCCTATAGTATCATTTTCCATGTCATTTAGTATTTTTTCTGATCCATAAATCACACCAGGAACATTCATTTTGCCCTTGGCAGAAGTAGGCAATTCCCATTTGTAATCATTGATTTTTTTCAGTTTTTCCTTCATTATTCTCACCTTTAATGCAACAGAATTAACTGCCGCACCCATTTCCAGTCGAGTATCCGGTGGGCACGAACTGAAAGTAATTGGGAGGGAGAGGTTAAATTCTTTTGGCTAAATGCTTGTCTAACTTTTTCAGAAATATTTTGGGTTGTTTATCATACTCTATGGAGAATTTCATATCCTCAACTCTTTTCTCAAGTCTTCATTTGAGGTTAATTTCCCTTTTTCTTCGTTATTATAACTTTTTTTCGAGCAGTTTCTCTTCGCTAGCTGTCAAGAACATTTCTTTGTCTGGTATACTCTCTCTTATACGCATCTCAAAACTTCTTAAATATCCAGCACAACAGTCGCAACCCATCCTTCTTCAGGCTCTTTCATGCGCTCAACAGAATACTTGTAATAAGTCACAGCCTTGGCAATCGTAAGAATCAACTCTGACCTGACATCCTCGCCATGGCATTCCACTCTCGCTCTGAACTCACCATCAGTATCCAACTCCAAAACCTTGAATTTCGAGAAAAACATATTCTCAGTATCTATCACAGTCAGCAGCTTTGACAGCCATGTGTGGATCAAGTCCTTCTCATCCTCGCCTTCAACATCAACTATCAGCACTTCCTTATCCTCAACTTTCTCCATATCACAGACAATCGAGAACATCGCTTCGCCAGAATTCTCTATCAACTCTTCAAAAGTCTTGCCATAAGCCCGAAACATCACATCTGAAGTAATGCCATCAACAATCTCATATTTCTTCATGTATTCTCCTTTTATGTTCTTAACAGTTTATTTCTTGACATATCTATAAACCAGCATGAAAAATGCTATCCCAAGAAAAACTAAAAAAATTACAATCCAGACAACATCCACACCACAAATAAATTATGTATTCCCAAGAATAAAAAACCTTATATTCTTAACTTTTAAATGATTAAGTGATATTCATGATAAACAACTTTTGCAGGGTGATAAGCCTTGCCAATTTCTAAAGCCCCTTATAAAAGAAGCTATCAGCATACTTCTTCCCGTGGAAATGAACAAAGGATAAGATGTGCTCAATGTGGTTGTTTAGTACCCAGATGGAAAACCTTCGAAGTGTTCAGAGGATTCAGGATAACAGACCCAACAATCCTAAAGCAAGTAGACAGAAGGATGTTGAGCTTCATGCAGAGAAAAGAAAGGGTCTGCCCAAAATGCGCAAGGTTCTATCATATTGTTAAAAGGGGAAAATCTGAAAGAAAGAAAGGGGCTGGAACTAGATTCGCTTAATTTTCTATAAGCACGCCATTCTGATTTGTAAACTCTATAGAAACTTCAGGGCAGCTTGTTTTTATCACTCCATTTTTAAAATCTACCGGCACTTCCGTGAAGTTATATGATTTGATTTTGCTTGATTCAAGATCTTCTCCAATTGGCTTCTCGATCATTTCTGCATCTGAATAGAATAGATAAAGCGTTAAGCCGCTTATTCTTTTTGATCCAAGATTCTCCAAGACAAGAAGCATTGAGCTTGTGTTTATATCATATGACCCTGAATATAATCTGAACTGGGTGGAAGAGCATTCTGAGAGGCCTTCTGATTTTTTCACGCCGATGCCGGATGCCCAGAAGGATAAGGCTGCTGCAAGTATTATTGTTATGAAAACCAAAGCCATGGCTAATGTCCAAGGATTCAACCCTATTGTTGGCTCTTCATCTTCTTCAGGCATCAGTTGTTCCCAAACCATATTCTCATCATTCTAAATCATTCTTCTTTTAGACAATATCAAAAATATCATTATCCCTGTAATTCCCGCTAGCAATACAAGCACGACTATAAAAACGTAAGTCATTACCATCAGATCCCTTGTCAATTCTGGGTTTATTGACTTAAGCAGTATCATAAAAATAAACAAAGCTGCCGCAAGGAGCATAACTAAAAGCAGGTTAATTATCAGAATAGATTTAAACTTTCTCTTATTTCTTTTGCCTGATTTCTTTATCAACCAATACACCTAACAATTATTGGCTTTCCTGTTTAATAAATTTATTCGGCGGCTAAATCATCTTTATCTGAGACCTTTTCAGGTCATTGATGAATAACTGGTAGACTGGGAGCGTGATCTTGCTTTTGAACTGGTCCTCAAGTTTTAGAATTTCATCAAATGTCCCCATATTCAAGACTTTCTGCATTATTTCCCTGCCGCTTCTTTTCACTTCCTCAACCTCATTTGGATTGGCTGTCGAATACCTGTCCACTAAACCGATGATTTTGTCTATGTTGCTTACTATCACAGTTTTGTGGCCTTCAAGAAATTTCTGCTGGGTTCTGTATGCGTTCAATTCCCTCTTGACTGCGGTTAATTTAGTCTTTAAAGCTAGGTCATTCCCTCTAAGCAAAAGCCCGTCGCAAAAGTTGAGAAGATACCTCTTTGTGTCGAAGAGCTCTTGTGTAGCTACGCATAATCCAATAGGCTTTGTATCGTGCATTGTTAAAACCATAGAATCACTTAATTAATTGTTTGTTAATAGAATAATAAATAGGTGACCGGAAAAATAATAAGTGATAAAGATGTCAATAAGGCAGCCGATCGTGGTCGTTCTCGGACAGTGAAATTTAACAGCACCCGAAAATGTCGACCATGGCAAAACATCAATTTTAGATTCGATTAGGGGAACGATTGTCCAGAAAGGCGAGGCTGGAGGAATTACACAGGGAACCGGAACTTCTTTCATCCCCATTGACGTGATAAAAGGGTTTTGCGGTGATCTTCTCAAAAAACTGAAAATCGATGTTAAGATACCTGGATTATTGTTTATTGATACGCCTGGACACGAGGCTTTCACAACATTAAGAAGGCGAGGCGGCTCAATAGCAGATTTAGCTATCCTGGTCATAGACATCAACAAAGGCTTTCAGCCGCAGACTGACGAGAGCCTAGAGTATCTGAAAAAATTTAAAACTCCTTTTGTCGTTGCTGCCAACAAGATCGACCTTACTCCGGGATGGTTTCCAAAGCCTAAAGCATGCTTCATTGACACAATACCTGAGCAGGCATATGACGTAAGCAATGATCTGGAGGGAAAATTGTATAATCTGGTCAGCCAACTATCCATGAAAGGGTTTGAGTCTGAAAGGTTTGACAGGGTAAGCGATTTTAAGAAGCAAGTCGCGATTGTTCCGTGCTCCGGAAAAACAGGCGAAGGGGTCCCGGAATTATTAATGGTTTTAGCAGGGTTGTCGCAGCAGTTCCTGAAAGAGAGGCTGCAATTGACTGACCAAGCAAAAGGATCTGTCCTTGAAGTGAAAGAAGTCAAGGGAATGGGCACAACTATTGATGTCATAATATATGACGGGGTTGTTCGTGTAGGCGACCATATTGTCATTGGCGGGAGAAAGCCGATATCTTCGAAAATCAAAGCATTGTTAAGGCCTCCTGCGCTTAGGGAATTAAGGGTGGAAAAGAATTTTGATTATATAAAAGAAGTCCCGGCTGCGGCTGGGATAAAGATATATGCGCCTGGGTTGGAGGATGTCATTGCCGGAAGCCCTGTTATTTTTGTGTCAGATGAAAAGCTGATAGAAGATGCGAAGAAAAAACTGCAGAAAGAGGTTGAGGAAGTCGAGTTCTCCCTGAATGTGGACGGTGTTGTTGCGAAGTCTGACACTCTGGGAAGCCTGGAAGCGCTGATAAAAATGCTGAAGGACAACGGAGTCCCAATCAGGAAAGCGGAGATAGGTCCGGTGACAAAACAGGATGTTGTCGAGGCTGACACTGTCCAGGAAGAAGAGAGAAGAGCTATAATAGGGTTTAATGTTAGCATGCTCAGCGATGCCGAGGAAATGGCAAGAGACCTCAAGATAAAGACATTCTTTAACAATATCATCTACCGGTTGATTGAAGATTATCAGAAGTGGTTCATGGACAGCAAGGAAAGGAAGAAACAATCCAAGATCGAAAAACTGATCAGGCCCTGCAAATTCCGTGTGATACCCGGGTTGGTTTTCAGGAACAGGGCTCCGGCTGTGTTCGGCGTTGAAATTATGAACGGGGTATTGAAGCCAGGGACTCCAGTGAAAGTTGAGAAATCTGGGAAAGATGTTGGCAAGGTTGACCAAGTCCAGAAAGAAGGCAAGAATATAAATGAAGCGAAGACTGGCGACAAGGTTGCAGTGTCAATGGACGAGCCAACAATCGGAAGGCAAATCCAGGAAGGGGATGTTCTGGTCTCAATTATTACCAGAGGGATTATTCAAGGGCTGAAGGAAGTCTGGGATAAGTTGCAGGATGATGAGAAAGCCTTGCTGAAAGAGTGGGGATTGGTGTGAGTTGTTCTTGTGTAAATATGATGGACCCAAAGTATCTTGGGCACAAATGAACTCCGTACCACCTTAAATATGCAATAATTTTATAGAACTTCGCTTTAACTCCAAAATTAAATAGTAAAGAGAATAAAATGTTCTCTTAATCCCAATGTTAAGTCGAATTTTTGGCGCCCACCCCATGTTCGCTTTGTTCACATGACTATTCAATGAATTGATAATAGAAGTCGAAAATTTTCTTTTTGTTAAAGTCCTTATGATTATTCCCATGCACCAATACATTTTTAACATTCTCTCCTTCCAAAATTCTGCTTCCTTTACAGAAGGTCAAAAGTGAATGTAGAATAATCCCATTTCTTTGAGTCTTGTCTGTTTCTGAATAAATATTTACAATAGGGACTTTACCAAAATATTTTTTAGATAGATTTGGAGAAGCCACCTGCACAATTTTTTTAATTTTATCTTTATGTTCTAAAGAAGAAAATTGTGCTATCAATCCTCCATTACTTTTGCAAAATAGAATTACTTTTTTCTTTTTTGTCTTGAGTAATTCATTTAATTTTACTGAAGTTTTTTTAATATTCATCAACCAAATACTTCCGCTCCATTCAAAAACTTCAGATTGAATCCCCTTCTTTTTCAAATAATCTCTAAAATTATATGCGTAATCAAATGAGGGGAGTTCTTTGCAAAAGTAACTTGCTAATTTATAACTAATTATTTTTAACCACCTTGGTTTCTCCAAATAAGTCCTTGAACCATGAATAATTATTACTTCCATATCAATAAGAAAATTTTCTCCTATAAAAACGTTTTGAATAGTAGGGCGCCAAAAAATCCTTCTAAAAATCAAAGATTTTTCTCGATAACGCCCTGCAGGATCCGTCAAAATTTCTTCCGCTACGCTCCAGAAACTTCTCATAATTCCGATGTTATCTGAACTCAATAAAAAGTTATCCTACATCTCCTTCATCTTCCCCAAATAAGTCCCGTCAAGAAGAAACAGATCAGCTTCTTTCAGGTCAACAATATCATTCCTTAGCACAGGCGACATGTAGTCAATCTGCTCCTTCGCTCTGTTGACAGGATATCCTCCAAGAAGCTCGTTGAACGATGGAACAAGAACTATTGTGATCTTCCCTTTCTTCGCAGCACCATACCTGCCAGAAAATTTCTCTTTGTCAGCGACAGCCTTGACCCAGACAGGCTTTGATACTTTATACCCGAACTTGTCTTTGAACTCGAACATCGGATGGATATGGCTCAGTATCAGGTGATCGCATTCCAAAAAATCTTCCGAAGGCCATTCATGCCCATGGTAGAAAAAATACCCCTTAATCCTGAACCCGCCTGATGGGTGAATTGTTATTTTGTTAGATAGGATCTTTTCCAGGTGAGTGTCATGGTTGCCTTTGCAGATATGGACATTAACCCTTTCAGAAAGCCTATCAAAAAACTTAGGCAACTCTGTCATCTCAGGATAAGTTATTCCCGGGACTTCATGCTTAACATCCCCAAGCATTACCAGTGTTTTGGCTTTTGTTTTTTTGAGAAGCCTGACCAACTTCTTTTCAATATCAGGAAGCTGGTTGGGTATGTTTATCCCTTGCTTGTAGAGCTTGTAATCCAAGCCTATGTGCATGTCCCCGACTACTAGAATGGATTCATCTGCCAACAAGGCTGGGAAATCTTTTATAAATTTAATCATGCTTAATTAATTAATCGGCATGTTTTTAAGGAGAATACCATTTGAGTAAATCATTACCAAACTAATTGCTTATCAACTTCAGCAATGAATACACAGCATTATTATAAGGAGTAGATATGTTTAATTCACTTCCATATTTCACTATAACTCCACTGAATGCATCCGCTTCTAATTTTTTACCAGCTTCCATATCTTGCAACATTGAAGTCTTGAATTTCAAAAACTGTGGAGGCAACTTAAGTGTTTTTTCTATCTCTGCTTCCCCCAACTTTATGCCTTTTTTATTTGCAACTTCAACCAGTTCTTGAAGAAGAAATCTTGCTAACTCATTAGTTTCTTTGAATTCAACGACTTCACCAGGGGATTTTCTTGTAATAGCCGTTATCTGATTAAATGCAATATTCCACATAAATTTGAACCAAATATCGTAATTGATATCATCAGAAATCTGAGGCTCAATCCCAGCATTTTTGAATAACTGGTGGATATTTTCCACTCTTTTAGTCTTGTTTCCATTCTCTTCGCCAAAAATAGTAACGCCTCGCGCAGAATGCTCAATGAACCCAGGTGAGATAACCCTAAATCCCCCTCTCACTAATGCAGGAACAACTTTTTCCTTGCCGATGGCATTGCTGATTTTTTCTTCATTGTCAACACCATTTTGAAGAGACATGACAACTGTATTATTTTTTACCATATGTTTGCATAACTGGATCGCTTCTTCTGTGTCATATGACTTAACAGCAAAAAGTATCAAGTCAGCTTCCTCAACCTCTTTCGGGTTATTAGTCACATTGACTTTGATCTTGAAGTCACCATCCGCACTCTTAACTTTTAGGCCATTTTTTCGCATAGCCTCGAAATGTTTGCCTTTTGCTATAAGAATGACATCTTCCCCAGACTTCGTTAATAATCCGCCGAAATAACTCCCGACAGCACCAGCACCCATCACAACAATTTTCATATAATCACTAAATAAATAAATGAAAACAAAGTAAAATATCTAATCTTTATCTTTTTTCCCACCAATAATTTATTTCATGGCTAAAACAATAGGCACAGTCATATCCAATCTCGACGGCCCATCTACTTTTAGGTTTGATTTCGTGATCAAAGAAGACTCCGGTGGAATACCCGCTCACAAAGGACAGTTCATCCAAGTAAAAACAGAAGAAGGCTTACTGATCGGAAGGGTTGATGAAATCATGAAGACTAACCGCTACTTTATGCAAGCCGAATCCGTGAGGGAGTTCGAAAAAACAGGCAGCCCATTGAATGAGATGTTTCCTGTAGATAGGTGGGAATATTTAGTCGCAAAAATTACGCCCCTAGGAATATATGATTCTGGCCTGCTCAAAAGAGTAACTTATCCGCCATCTCCAGGCGTGCAAGTCGAGGAAATAGACAAAAAAATACTGACCGAGTTCTTAGGCTTGGATAGCAATGGATTGAACATTGGCAAAATTTCTTTTCATGACTTGGATGTTAAAATCAACCTGACAAAAATGTTTCAGAAACACCTTGCTATACTTGCAATGAGCGGGGCGGGGAAGTCATACTTAACATCTGTAATGTTCGAAGAATTATTGGACAGAATGGATGACCTCGGGAAGCCGTCTGTTATTGTCATAGATCCTCACGGAGAATATACAGGATTTGCTAAAGACCCAGAGTATGGAAGCAAGACAAAAGTTTATGGCAAGGATGACATATGCATAGGAATATCCAACCTATCGCCCTACCAAATAATGGAATTTTTGCCTGGAATGTCGCCAGCACAAAGAAGGGAACTGACAACAATTATTCAGGGAATGGTAAAAAAGAAAAAACCCTACACATTCAAAGACCTGATAACAGAGATAGAGGTCAGCAGCACAAAGCGCGTGATCAAGGATACGATGATAAGCTGGCTGATGCACCTTGAAAATTCTAAGCTATTCAAAAATTCCACTAAACCCGATATAAAGGATCTCGCAAAGCCAGGCCAGCTCAGCATTATGGATATTTCTGATATTGTCAGCCAAAGGGATAAGCAGATGCTGGTCACATTCTTCGCAAGAAAATTATTTTGGATGAGGACAATAGGGAAAATCCCGCCATTTATTCTAGTGGTTGAAGAAGCCCATCAGTTCTGCCCGGAAGGAGTGAGGAAGGAGGGGGCGTTATCCCGAAGCATTATCGAAACAATCGCAAGAGAAGGAAGGAAGTTCCATGCATCGCTTGTCCTGATATCGCAGAGGCCTATTCAATTATCGACAACAGCGCTGTCCCAATGCAACACGCACATAATCATGCGGGTGACAAACCCATACGACCTAGACCATATAGGAAAAAGTTCTGAAGGCGTGACAAATGATGTCTTGAAAATGATCCCTGGCCTTAGGATAGGCGAGGCTTTGATTGTCGGAGAGGCTGTTAATTATCCGCTGCTCATTAAAGTCAGGGGGAGAAAAAGCAAGAAGTCTGACAAGGGAATAAATTTTGAGGATGCGTTGTTGAATTATAATAAGTCCTTCAAGAAAAAGGATGAGGATATGGAAGCGTTTATGTAATTATATAAGCATTGAATTCTTAATTATTAGAGATTTTCATGACGATAAAAGCTGTTTTATTTGATATGGATGGGACTATTCTAGACAGCGAGCCTGCCCACACAAAAGTCCTGCAGGAAGTAATTCAAAAAGAAGTTGGAATTGATATTTCAGAAGAAGATATAAGGGAATACATTGGCCTGAGCTATGATAAAAAACTGGAAATAATTTTTAAAAGGATGGGCATTAAAAAGGATATTTATAATCTTGCAGATATGGCGAGAAAGAAATCTCTGGAAAATTCTCATTTAGTAGCAAAGATGTATGGGGCTGAAGAATTAATAAAACGAATGAAAGAAAATTTTGCAATAGCTTTAGTGACTGGATCGGGAAGAGATCAAGCCGACTTTTTCATGGAATCTGTCGGGTTGAAAAAATATTTTAAAACAATAGTAACTTCAGATGATGTGAAAAGAAATAAGCCCAGCCCAGACATATATTTATTAGCCGCAGAAAAGTTGAAGATGAAACCAGAAGAGTGTGTTGCTATTGAAGACTCTGCTGTTGGAATTGAATCGGCAAAAAGCGCTAGGATGATTTGCATTGCTGTCAGAAATCAGTACCAAAATAACCCAGACCTTTCCAAGGCTGATCTGATTGTGGAGAGTTTAAGTGACATCAGTTTAGAGAT
>Ga0210020_1000150_pt1 | contig 73877 bp, 58 predicted proteins | sample CryGeymeta201514_FD_183980 | JGI IMG/M metagenome (GOLD analysis project Ga0210020, IMG submission 183980) | Groundwater microbial communities from Crystal Geyser aquifers in Utah, USA - Crystal Geyser metaG 2015-14 (SPAdes) (version 2) | ecosystem: Environmental > Aquatic > Deep subsurface >... | reverse complement strand
GATTTTCATATTCGGGGGCGTAGCATACACGGCTCGTTTATCTTTGCCTTTCTTGTATCTTTGCTTTTTTGCGCGTGGTCTGTTGTGACTGTGGATCCGTGTAAAGCGGGTTCGATTCTTACGCTTGAACAGGGTGTTTCCGAAGCGCTTTCCGCTAATTGGTCTCTTAAGACTTACAGGGAGAGGATAGCCCAGGCCGGTTACGCTCTCAGCCAGGCCCGCACTGGCTTCCTTCCAAGCTTCAGCACCAGCTACGGTTACACCCGCTTTGGAGACCCCATGACACAAAAGATACAGGCAGGAGGTATATTCGGTGCCAGTCCGATAGAGCTGCAGGTCGGTACCCAGGATAACTATCAGTGGAAAGGGACAATTACTCAGCCCGTCTTTACAGGATTTGCCATCTTGAGCCGGTACGAACTCTCCAAACTCGGGATAGATCAGGCCGAGCTGGAATATCAGCTTGCTAGGCTTGATCTGGTGTTGAATGTAAAGGAGGCCTATTTCGGTATCCTTCAGGCCGACAAGGGGGTTGATGTGGGCAAGCGCGCGGTGGAATCACTTGAGGCCCATGTAAAGACGGCCGACAATTTTTACAAGGTTGGGATGATACCTGTAAATGATCTTCTTAAAGCCCAGGTGGAGCTTGGGAACGCAAGCCATGATCTGGTCAGGGCGCAAAATGTCTCAACGCTCGCAAGGGCGCTGATGAACAGTCTGCTTGCCCGGCCGGTAGAGGCAGCTTTGGAAATCGAGGACATCCTGGAATACCGTCCGGCAGACCATGACTTCGATCAATGCCTGAAGAGGGCGTTCGAGAAAAGGCCCGAGATAGCCTTGATAGCCGTGAATATAATGCAGGCGGATCAGGGTGTCCGGCTTGCACGCAGCAAGATGTTTCCACAGGTCTCCCTTAACTGGGAGTATATAAAGGAGGGGGACGGTCTCGAGGTGGACGGTAGTCCTTATCATGAGCCCAACCGCTGGGACCTGATGGTGGGCGCTACATGGACCTTCTGGGAATGGGGCAGGACCCACTATGAGATAAAGCAGAATGAAAGTGCCAGATACCAGCTTAACGACACCCTGAACTCTCTAAAGGATAAAATCAGGCTTGAGGTAAGACGGGCTGTTCTCGGACTGGAGGAAGCGGAGAAGAAGATTCCTATCTCCAAAAAGGCGGTGGAACAGGCTGAGGAGAATCTGAGGGTGAGCGAGGAGAGGTACAAGGCAAAGGTTGCAACCTCAACTGAGGTGCTGGATGCCCAGACGCTCCTGACTCAGGCGCGCACCAATTATTACCGGGCACTATATGAGCATAAACTTGCCCAGGCGCGTCTGCAGAGGTCAATGGGATCAGCCGATAAATGATACGGGATGTTGTAGGAGAGTGTGTTTCCCCCATGAGTTGCTTGAGGGCAAGTTTATATGAAAATACCAACATCCTTCTTTCTGCAACCGGGGGTAAAGGGGGATTTCATCTTTCCCGCCGAAGGCATAGGTCTTTAAAGCCTGAAGGGACTATCGGAGGAGGGTGTTGATCGCTTACCGGCAGTTTTGTGTTGTCAAATTGATCGGGATGCATTAAGAATTCGCGTGATATTTTCAGATATGAGGGTCTAGAGGCACCTTATGCCAATGAAAGAGAAGAGGTAAGGACGTATGAACATTCACAGGAAGAGGTTTCTTTTGACTGCAGGGCTTGTCGGCATCTTATTTTGTGGGGCCGTGGTCTTTATGTGGGGCCGGGGACAGGTCAAGGCGGCACCGGATGATGTTTACAAGAACATGGAGGTGCTAGCGGAGGTCCTCAGGCACATAGAGAAGAATTATGTGGAGCCCAGGGAGCCCAAGGATCTGATTTACGGCGCCATCAAAGGCATGGTGCAGTCCCTGGATGCCCATTCGGCATTTATGACCAGGGAAGAGCACCAGGAACTGATGATGGAGACCAAGGGCTCATTTACAGGTATCGGGATAGAGATAACCATCAAGGATAGGGTGCTCACGGTTGTGTCGCCCATAGAGGGGACCCCTGCATTTGAGGCGGGCTTGAAGGCCGCGGACAGGATAATCAGCATAGAGGATAAGACTACGAAGGATATGTCTCTTATGGAGGCGGTAAAGCTCATAAGAGGTCCCAAGGGAACCAAGGTGAACCTGACTGTTGTGCGTGAGGGCGCGGATAAGCCTCTTAAGTTCACTATGGTCAGGGATGTCATCCCCCTCATAAGCGTTAGAAAGCACATGCTTAACCCTGAAATGGGTTATGTGCGAGTCTCCAATTTCCAGAGCAAAACCGGTTCCGACCTGGCAGAGAGTCTTGAGGCTCTAGAAAACGGAAGGCAGTTGAAAGGGCTCATTTTGGACTTGAGAAACAACCCTGGAGGTCTTCTTTCACAGGCCATCGAGGTATCTGAACTCTTCCTTGAAGAAGGCGTGATTGTCAGTACCAAGGCGAGGGATTCCTCTCAGAATATAGTGGCCAAGGCCCATCCAAACAAGGCCCCCAGGAATTATCCGATAGTGATCCTGGTTAACGGAGGGACGGCCAGCGCCGCCGAGATAGTGGCAGGCGCCCTCCAGGACAACAAGAAGGCGCTGGTACTCGGAACGCGGACATTCGGCAAGGGATCGGTTCAGACCATACTTCCCCTTTCTGACGGAGCGGGCCTCAGGCTGACAACAGCCCGCTACTATACCCCCAGCGGAAGATCCATTCAGCTTGACGGGATAGTGCCGGACATTGATGTGGATTTTGTACCGCCGGCGGACAAGGAGGAAAAAGGTCCCAAGCATACCGTGAGGGAGGCTGATCTGGACAGAGCTATGCCGAAGGAAAAGGCACAGGAGGTCCAGCCTGATAAAGACAAAAACCAGGTCTTGGATCTTGACGCCCGGGCAAAGGAACTCGTTGAAAAGGATAACCAGGTGCGTTACGCGATGCAATTGCTCCAGTCCTGGACTATCTTTTCCAAGATCAGATAGCGCGCGGCACAGTATGGAATTTGTGATGTTATTTATATTTAAGGTATCTCCTTTTGGGGTGTCGGTTTCGGAATCGGGGTTGGAATCACAATCGAGAAGAGCACGCCAGGCTTGTCTTTAAAAGACGATACGAACCCCTGACCGGGAAAGAGAAGGCAAAAGCAAAGATAGAATATCCGGCTGTCTCGGATAGAGAGCAAGCCGGCTTTTGGAGGTTCGGTTCATGATAGTGCCGCTTTTGGATTTAAAGCCGCAGTACGCCCTACTGAGGGAGGAAATAAGACGGGTAATTGATGAGGTCTGCGATTCACAGCAATTCATAATGGGGCCTAAGGTGGAGGAACTGGAGCGGGAAGTAGCTCGGTATTGCGGGTGCGAATTCGCCGTCGGGGTCTCCTCGGGAACTGATGCCCTTTTATTATCCCTCATGGCCTCAGGAGTGAGGGCCGGAGATATTGTCATTACCACTCCCTACACCTTTTTCGCCACTGCCGGGGCGGTCGCGCGTCTTGGTGCCCAACCCCTCTTTGTTGATATCGAAAGAGACACCTTTAATATTGATCCTTCCTGCCTTGAAGATACTTTGAAGAAGTTGGACAGAGGGAGTGCCAAAAGGGCAAGGGCCGTCATTCCGGTTCATCTCTTCGGACAGTGCGCGGATATGGAGTCTATCCTGAAAATCGCGCGGGATTGGGGATTGCTTGTCATAGAAGACGCCGCGCAGGCCATAGGAGCGGACTGCAGGTTTACTGACGGCTCATTGAAGCGGGCAGGAAACATGGGGGACTGCGGCTGTTTTTCCTTTTTTCCATCCAAGAACCTAGGCGCCTTCGGAGATGGAGGGATGGTTACCACGAACAGCCGGGAGCTTTATGAAAGGCTTAAGATCATGAGGGTCCACGGGGCATTCCCCAAATACCATCACAGGATCATCGGCGGTAATTTCAGGCTTGATGCCCTTCAGGCCGCCGTCCTCCTGATAAAACTTCGCCATCTGGATGAGTGGACAAGCAAAAGGGAAAAAAATGCACAATATTACAACAAGATGCTTAGAAATGCCGGGCCAAATCCAATAGAACTCCCAAAGGTAAAACGAGGTGTCCGCCATATATATAATCAGTTTGTTATCCGTGCCGCAGGGGCGAGAGACGCCCTGAGGGATTACCTCGCTTCCAGCGGGATAGGCTGTGAGATCTATTATCCGGTTCCGCTTCACACACAGGAGTGTTTCTTATACCTGGGATACGGTAAAAATGACTTTCCTGTGGCGATGGAGGCGGCGGAAACCAGCCTTGCGATACCCATTTTCCCGGAGCTGACCACTGAACAGCTTGCTTATGTAGTTGAAATAATATCTCAATTTTTCGCCCAAAAAATAAGTTAAGTTTTCTTTAGGTTTTATTCTTTTTTTTGTTGACAGCAACAGGGGAATGGATTTATAAAGTGGTTTCTTCCGGCGGCGAGGGAATAAATAAAAAATCCTTGACAAAGCCAGAAAGAATACTTAAGATTAAAAATACTTTGTTCTTTGAAAACTAAATAGTGATGTCGTGCAGGTCTCTGAGAAAAAAAAGGGTCAATGACCCTCAAACTTTAAGTGGAGAGTTTGATCCTGGCTCAGAACGAACGCTGGCGGCGTGCTTAACACATGCAAGTCGAACGAGAAAAGGGGGGCAACCCCCTGAGTACAGTGGCGCACGGGTGAGTAACACGTGGGCAACCTGCCCTTAAATCTGGAATAACTTCTGCGAAAGCGTTGCTAATACCGGATAACATCCATTGAACCCCGGTTCTTTGGATCAAAGGTGACCTATTCATGAAAGTTGCCGTTTAAGGATGGGCCCGCGTACCATTAGCTAGTTGGTGAGGTAACGGCCCACCAAGGCTACGATGGTTAGCTGGTCTGAGAGGATGATCAGCCACACTGGAACTGGAACACGGTCCAGACTCCTACGGGAGGCAGCAGTGAGGAATATTGCGCAATGGGGGAAACCCTGACGCAGCAACGCCGCGTGAGTGACGAAGGCCTTCGGGTCGTAAAGCTCTGTCAAGTGGGACAAACGTCTCACGGTAAATAGCCGTGAGATCTGATGGTACCGCAAAAGGAAGCACCGGCTAACTCCGTGCCAGCAGCCGCGGTAATACGGAGGGTGCAAGCGTTGTTCGGAATTATTGGGCGTAAAGGGCGTGTAGGCGGTTTGGCAAGTCGGATGTGAAAACCCCGGGCTTAACTTGGGAAGTGCATTCGATACTGCCTTTCTTGAGTATGGGAGAGGAGAGTGGAATTCCCAGTGTAGAGGTGAAATTCGTAGATATTGGGAGGAACACCCGTGGCGAAGGCGACTCTCTGGACCAATACTGACGCTGAGACGCGAAAGCGTGGGTAGCAAACAGGATTAGATACCCTGGTAGTCCACGCCTTAAACTATGAGAACTAGGTGTAGCGGGTATTGACCCCTGCTGTGCCGAAGCTAACGCATTAAGTTCTCCGCCTGGGGAGTACGGTCGCAAGGCTAAAACTCAAAGGAATTGACGGGGGCCCGCACAAGCGGTGGAGCATGTGGTTTAATTCGACGCAACGCGAAGAACCTTACCTGGGTTTGACATCCCCTGACAGTCCCGGAAACGGGATCTTCCTGGTTCTGCCAGGACAGGGTGACAGGTGCTGCATGGCTGTCGTCAGCTCGTGTCGTGAGATGTTGGGTTAAGTCCCGCAACGAGCGCAACCCTTGTCTTTAGTTGCCAGTATTAAGTTAGGCTACTCTAAAGAGACCGCCTCGGTTAACGGGGAGGAAGGTGGGGATGACGTCAAGTCCTCATGGCCTTTATACCCAGGGCCACACACGTGCTACAATGGGCTGTACAAAGGGTTGCTATCCCGCGAGGAGGAGCCAATCCCAAAAAGCAGCTCTCAGTTCGGATTGGAGTCTGCAACTCGACTCCATGAAGTTGGAATCGCTAGTAATCGTGGATCAGCATGCCACGGTGAATACGTTCCCGGGCCTTGTACACACCGCCCGTCACACCACGAAAGTCGATTGTACCAGAAGTTACTGGGCTGACCCGCAAGGGGGGCAGGTACCTAAGGTACGGTTGGTAATTGGGGTGAAGTCGTAACAAGGTAGCCGTTGGGGAACCAGCGGCTGGATCACCTCCTTTCTAAGGAGATTTCGGCATTAAGCTGATAATCCTAGGTCAATCCTGCATCGCGTCACTATTTAGTCTTGAGGGAGCAAGGTAAATTCGGATTCTGGAGTCCGTTCGGAAGGTGTATATGTTGGTATTTCGGATTCCGAGATCGAAGGGCCTATAGCTCAGTTTCGGTTAGAGCGCACGCCTGATAAGCGTGAGGTCGTTGGTTCAATTCCAACTAGGCCCACCAGTTGGGGGTGTAGCTCAGATGGGAGAGCGCCTGCCTTGCACGCAGGAGGCCATCGGTTCGATTCCGTTCACCTCCACCATTTTTGAAGGATCATTGCTTCTATCGTGGTGAAGGACCCTCATGTGGTTCTTTGAAAACTAAATACAGGGTATTGCATTTCAGAGGCGCCTGAAAAGGTTGCTCTGCATTTGAATGAAGGCATTATGGCCAAGTTACTAAGGGCAAACGGTGGATGCCTTGGCGCTGGATGACGACGAAAGACGTGGTTAGCTGCGATAAGCTTCGGCGAGCCGCTAAACAGGCATTGAGCCGGAGATCTCTGAATGGGGAAACCCATTCTGGGTAATTCCAGGATATCTGCATCTGAATACATAGGGTGTAGAGGAAGACGAGGGGAACTGAAACATCTAAGTACCCTCAGGAAAAGAAAGCAATAGCGATTCTCCTAGTAGTGGCGAGCGAACGGGGAACAGCCTAAACCGGGTATATGTTAAAGCCTGCATGCGTTGTATACCCGGGGTTGTGGGGCTTCGTTGGAGAGATTAGCAGGTCTCTCGGCAAGTCAAAAACTCAAAGAATAGCCGAAGGGTCTGGAAAGGCCTGCCATAGAGGGTGATAGTCCTTTAGGCGAAATTCGGAGAGCTTGCCGGACGAGGTACCCAAGTACCGCGGGACACGTGAAACCCTGCGGGAATCCGGGAGGACCATCTCCCAAGGCTAAATAGACGCCAGCGACCGATAGCGAACTAGTACCGCGAGGGAAAGGTGAAAAGAACCCCGGGAGGGGAGTGAAATAGTACCTGAAACCGTTTGTCTACAAGCAGTGGAAGAACGTTTGAAATTCTTCGGAATTTCAAGTTCGACTGCGTACCTTTTGTATAATGGGTCAGCGAGTTACTCTACGTTGCAAGGTTAAGCCGACAGGTGTAGCCGTAGCGAAAGCGAGTCTTAATAGGGCGATTCAGTAGCGTGGAGTAGACCCGAAGCCAGGTGATCTATCCATGGACAGGGTAAAGGTCGAGTAACATCGACTGGAGGCCCGAACCGCAGAAGGTTGAAAACTTCCCGGATGATCTGTGGATAGGAGTGAAAGGCTAATCAAACCTGGAGATAGCTGGTTCTCCCCGAAATATATTTAGGTATAGCCTCACATAATAAGTGACGGGGGTAGAGCACTGGATGGGCTAGGGGTCCTACCAGATTACCAAACCTAACCAAACTTCGAATACCGTCAACTCGTATTGTGGGAGTCAGACCGCGGGAGATAAGTTTCGCGGTCGAAAGGGAAACAGCCCAGACCGCCGGCTAAGGTCCCTAAGCATGTGCTAAGTGGAGAAGGAAGTGGAAGCGCCGAGACAGCCAGGAGGTTGGCTTAGAAGCAGCCATCCTTTAAAGAAAGCGTAATAGCTCACTGGTCAAGTGATTCTGCGCCGAAAATTCAACGGGGCTCAAGCACATCGCCGAAGCTGCGGACCACGCTTATGGCGTGGTGGTAGGGGAGCATTCCATTCAGGGTTGAAGCCGAACCGTGAGGATCGGTGGACCGTATGGAAGAGAGTATGCTGACATGAGTAACGATAAAGCGGGTGAGAAACCCGCTCGCCGTAAGCCTAAGGTTTCCTGAGTAAAGGTAATCTTCTCAGGGTTAGTCGATCCCTAAGCCGAGGCCGAAAGGCGTAGGTAATGGAAAACAGGTTAATATTCCTGTACCACCAAGTTGCCGTTTGAGCAATGGGGGGACGCAGGAGGGTAGGTCATTCCGGTGATGGATATCCGGATTCAAGCCCGTAGGCGGAGAGAGTAGGCAAATCCGCTCTCTCTTAACGCCGAGAGGTGATGAGGAGTCCCTAAAGGACATAAACTGACTGATCCCATGCTGCCGAGAAAAGCCTCTAGCGAGGTGATTTGGTGATCGTACTGTAAACCGACACAGGTAGGCAGGGTGAATATCCTAAGGCGCTCGAGAGAACTCTGGTTAAGGAACTCGGCAAATTAACACCGTAACTTCGGGAGAAGGTGTACCTCCGTCAGGTGAAGAAATTTACTTTTGGAGCCGAGGGAGGTTGCAGATAAATGGGGGTGGCGACTGTTTACTAAAAACATAGGACTCTGCTAAGTCGCAAGACGATGTATAGGGTCTGACGCCTGCCCGGTGCTGGAAGGTTAAGGGGATTTGTCATCCGTTTAGGCGGAAAAGCATTGAACCGAAGCCCCAGTAAACGGCGGCCGTAACTATAACGGTCCTAAGGTAGCGAAATTCCTTGTCGGGTAAGTTCCGACCTGCACGAATGGCGTAACGACTTCCCTACTGTCTCGACCAGAGGCTCGGTGAAATTGAAGTCGCTGTGAAGATGCAGCGTACCCGCGAAAAGACGGAAAGACCCCGTGAACCTTTACTATAGCTTGACATTGGACTTTGAACTGGTATGTGTAGGATAGGTGGGAGACTGTGAAATCCCGACGCTAGTCGGGAGGGAGTCAACCTTGAAATACCACCCTTAGCAGTTTAGGGTTCTAACCGTGACCCGTTATCCGGGCCCGGGACATTGTCTGGTGGGTAGTTTGACTGGGGCGGTCGCCTCCCAAAGAGTAACGGAGGCGCGCGAAGGTTCCCTCAGGCTGATTGGAAACCAGCCGTAGAGTGTAAAGGCATAAGGGAGCTTGACTGCGAGAGAGACATCTCGAGCAGATACGAAAGTAGGTCTTAGTGATCCGGCGGTTCCTCATGGAAGGGCCGTCGCTCAACGGATAAAAGGTACTCCGGGGATAACAGGCTAATCGCGTCCAAGAGTTCACATCGACGACGCGGTTTGGCACCTCGATGTCGGCTCATCGCATCCTGGGGCTGGAGTAGGTCCCAAGGGTTTGGCTGTTCGCCAATTAAAGCGGTACGTGAGCTGGGTTTAGAACGTCGTGAGACAGTTCGGTCCCTATCTTTCGTGGGCGTAGGATATTTGAGAGGATCTGTCCCTAGTACGAGAGGACCGGGATGGACGAACCGCTAGTGTGCCAGTTGTCGCGCCAGCGGCATAGCTGGGTAGCTACGTTCGGAATGGATAACCGCTGAAAGCATCTAAGCGGGAAACCAACCTCAAGATTAGATATCCCTCTACTTCGGTAGACTAAAGACCCCTTGTAGACTACAAGGTTGATAGGCCGGATGTGTAAGTGCGGTGACGCATTTAGCTAACCGGTACTAATCGGTCGTGCGACTTGGCCATTATCATCCTTCATTCAAAGCCTTTGAGTGCAAAATCCTGTATTGGTTTTAATATTGTCAGTTTTTCGGTGGCAATAGCGAGGAGGAAACACCCGTTCCCATTTCGAACACGGCAGTTAAGCTCCTCAGCGCCGATGGTACTGCGTGGGTAACTGCGTGGGAGAGTAGGTCGCCGCCGAATCCTTTTAAAAAGGGCCCTCTTTTTTGGAGGGCCTTTTTTTTTGATTGAACTATCCTATTCTTACTATTACCGTGAAAATATTGTTTTAGGGGTCTAAAACCGTGGTCGCGATCCCAATCGGGAAGAGTTTGAGACGGTGCTGCTGAGAGGTTGGCGGGGATGATTTCAAAAGGCAAGATATTTCTTAAGAAGCCCAGGAGCCGCAAGTGCTTCGGTTGCGGCGTTGAAAATCCTATAGGACTTAAACTTCGTTTTTATTGCGAAGGAGATATCGTCAAGAGCGATGTCACTCTTGGCGATTTATATGAGGGTTGGGGAAACATGGCACATGGGGGTATTATATCCACACTCCTTGATGAGACCATGTCATGGGCAGTGATGTATTTTAAGAGAGTGCTTTTTGTGACCAGAAGAATGGAGCTTAAATACATCAGACCTGTCCTCGTCGGCACTCCTCTTTGTGTGAACGCGAGGATAGTCTCTGAGGGCAGAGGCCCTCTAATAAATGTTAGGGGAGAAGTCAGGGATGCAAAGGGGGGACTTCTTGTTAGGGGGTCCGGGGAGTTTGCAGCCCTTTCACCAGATAAGCTCATTGATGTTCCGCAGGAGGAAAAAGAGGAGATGCTCGCTCTTTTCAATGAGTTTTAATAGCTGATGTTGATTGTAGATGCGAATCGGGAGGATACCGTCAACCACTAATTGTTTTATATGAGAATACCCCCATCCCTCCCTCCCCCTCGACGGGGGAGGGAGGGATGGGGGTGATTTTCATGCTTCGTTGTGCCCCGTTTGCTGAGCGTGGCGGTTAGAGGGTAGTAATGCAATATATCTTCTCAATGAATCTAGGGAAAGTGTTCTCTTCAGCTATGCTTCTGGATTCGAGCTTTCGGCGCAGTGGCAGTGAGGCTGCGGTTAACGTTATGCCGGCTAAGGCTCTCCCGGACCCCGATCCGAGGGCCTGAATCAAGGTTTATTACCCTCAATTATTGTGATGATAGATGGATTCCTTTAGGGCATATTAAGGGTTCATCTTCCTTGACTCTCTTTTTGGGCAATGGTAGAGGTGGCAGGCTGCCTGTGTTTGATATAGTCTTTTGCCTCCGGTCGAAGTTTCAGAAAGGGGTATAATTTGGTGATAAAAGAATGACATTCCAACAACTTATCTCAAAACTACAGTATTTCTGGGGTTCTTATGGCTGCGTGCTGCACCAGCCTTACGACCTGGAGGTGGGGGCCGGCACCTTCCATCCGGCGACGCTTTTGCGTGCCATAGGGCCGGAACCCTGGGCCGCTGCCTATGTGCAGCCATCAAGAAGGCCGACTGACGGCCGCTATGGAGAAAACCCCAACAGACTGGGTCACTACTATCAATATCAGGTGATTATCAAGCCTTCTCCTTCGGACAGCCAGGAGATATACTTGGACAGCCTTAGAGCGATTGGTGTTGATCCCCTCGAACACGACATAAGATTTGTAGAAGACGACTGGGAATCCCCTACGCTTGGCGCCTCCGGGCTGGGATGGGAGGTATGGCTGGATGGTATGGAGATCACCCAGTTTACATATTTTCAGCAGGCCGGGAGTATAAGGCTTGACCCCATATCTGTTGAGATAACCTACGGACTTGAGAGAATTGCGATGTATCTTCAGCAAAAGGAAGATGTCTATGATCTCATGTGGAACCATAAGATAAGATATGGGGATATACACAAGGAAAGTGAAAGGGAGCTGTCTGTTTACAATTTTGAATCGGCGGACACCGGGATGCTTTTTCAACTTTTTGACATGTATGAGAAAGAGTCGCAGGGCCTGAGTAAAAAGGCCGTTGTGCTCCCCGCCTATGAGTACTGCCTGAAATGTTCGCATACCTTCAATATTCTTGATGCCAGGGGCGCCATAAGCGTTGCCGAGAGGACCAGGTACATCGAGAGGATAAGAAACCTGTCCCGGCAGGTCGCGCGCAACTATCTGAACAGGAGGGAATCCATGGGGTTCCCGCTTCTTCATGAAGAAGACAGACCACTTATATGAGCATTTGGAAAGAGATGAGCGGGTGGAAGCCATGAAAGGCGAGATGCTTTTTGAGATAGGGACTGAAGAGATACCGTCGGGATACCTGAAAGACGGGCTTGGGGAGATGGCAAGACTGGCCGGGAAGATTTTTGCTGAAAACAGGATCAGGGTCTCGGGCGGGTTCCAGACAATGGGAACCCCCCGCAGGCTGGTGTTGGTGGGAAGCGGTATAGCCGATCACCAGGATGATGCGATGGATGAGATTCTGGGGCCTCCTGCAAAAGTCTCATTCGATAAGGACGGAAGGCCAACCCGGGCCGCTACGGGATTTGCTGAAAGACACGGCATTGATATATCCCAAGTAGAGGTGAAAAAGACACCCAAGGGAGAATATCTCCATCTGAGCAAGAGGACCAAGGGGAGGCCCACGAAGGACGTCCTTGTCGAGGTGCTACCGGTCCTCATCAGCTCGATACCATGGCCCAAGGTGATGCGATGGGGTGCGGTGGGCTTTTCTTTTGTAAGGCCCATCCACTGGATACTTGCCGTTCTGGACGGAGAGATACTGCCTTTCGAGGTAGCAGGCATCAAGAGTAGTAACAGATCGAGAGGCCATCGCTTCATGGCGCCGCAGGATTTCGAGGTAACCGGATTGGAGCAATACACGCGGGAACTCGAAGGCCGATATGTGGTTGTGGATCATGAAAAAAGAGAGGCGATGGTCAAGGAGGAGGTTAAAGAGATATCCTCCGGGATGTGCGGGGCGGTGCTGGAGGATGCCGATTTGCTGGGGACGGTCGCAAACCTGGTTGAATTTCCGAGTGTAGTGTGCGGCAGTATTGATCCTGTCTTTCTCTCCATACCGGCCCCCGTACTAATAACCGCCATGCGCAAACATCAGAAGTATTTTGCTGTTCACGGCAGAGACGGGAGTCTTCAGCCTGCCTTTATAGCAGTCAACAATACCGTCGTAAAAGACAGGGCTGTTGTTATAAAGGGGCATGAGAGGGTGCTCAGGGCAAGGCTTTCAGACGCTCAGTTCTTTGTGAGGGAGGATCAGAAACACCCGCTCATGGATCGGCTGGATGATCTTAAAGGGGTGATATTTCAGGCGGGGCTCGGAACAAGCCTTGAGAAGGTAAATCGCTTCAGGGAACTTGCTCTCTTTATCGCGAAGGAGGTATGTCCTGAAAGATCGAAAGATGTGGGAGTGATCTGCTCTTTGTGCAAGTGCGACCTGACCACTCAGATAGTAAGTGAATTTCCTGAATTACAAGGAGTTATGGGACGTGAATATGCGATAAGGGAAGGCTATTCCACCGATATATCCGACGCCATCATGGAGCATTATCTTCCCTTGAGGGCAGGCGACGACATTCCGAAATCCGTCTTAGGGGCAGTCGTGGGTATAGCGGACAGGATTGACACGATATCCGGATTCTTCGCCCTGCACCTTGAGCCTACCGGGAGTGCGGATCCTTTCGCTTTGAGGCGTCACGCGATAGCCGTTTTGAGGATACTTGAGGGGATGGGCTGGGAGATATCCCTTGCTGAAATCATAAATAAGGCCCTGGAGATTTTGGGCGGACAGGTCTCCTTCGAAACCGAGAAGGTCTTCAAGGGCATAGGGGCCTTCCTCAAGGATAGGTTCAAATATCTCATGCAGCGAAGGGGTAATGGCACTGATATCATTGAGGCTGTTACAGGCGCAGGCTTTGACCGGATACCGGATTTGCTTAGAAGGATGGAGGGGCTGAGGAAGTTTATGGAAGAGGGCTCTGAGGTCTCGTCCCTGGTCAGGAGTTCAAAACGTGTGAGTAACATAATAAGGAAAGAGCCCATGGAGGGAGAGATAGCGGAAGCGCTCTTTACAGCTCCAAGCGAGGCCCGGCTATGGGATGCCCTGAGATCGGTTGAAAAGAAGGTCGCCGACAGCTTGGATTCAGGGGCATACGAGAAGGCGTTCTATGCGATGTCGGAACTCAGAGAGCCTGTTGACGGATTTTTCGGGGAGGTGGAGGTCCTTACCAAGGATAATGCCGCGATAAGGAAAAACAGGGTCGCCCTGCTGCGTCGTGCGGACAGTCTCTTTATGTCCCTGGCTGATCTCTCAAAGCTTCCGGGATGAAATCACTTATTGAGCAGGATGAAAAAAAGCTCTCCATCCTGCCTCATGTGACCCGCGGCCAGCTCGGCATAGGGGCCGTTTCCCCAGAACAGGTCGGCTCTTCCAGTTCCTTTAATTGCCCCGCCTGTGTCCTGGTTCAAGACAAAACGTGAAAAAGGGATCCAATCAATCGAATCTTCCTTTGACCCGGGCGCGGGTTTCCTAGCCTTCATAAAGCAGAGGGCTGCTTTGGGAAAAAGACTTTGATCCAGGGCGATAGATCTGCCCGGAGTCAAAGGCACATCAAGGCTTCCCAGCGGGCCGTCATCTATAACCCTGAAAAAGACGTAGGATTCATTGTAGTTGAGCGTGTCCTGAACTATATCGGGATGCTCAGCTAGACACCTCCTGATGGCCTGCATGGACATTGCTTCGAGTGTCAGATAACCCTCCTGGATCAGATATCTTCCTATGCTTCTGTAAGGCCTGCCGTTTGAAGCCTGATAGCCGACCTTGAGGGTGTTTCCGTCTCGAAGCCTGATCATGCCAGACCCCTGAATCTGCAAAAACGCTACGTCAACCGGGTCATTAAGCCACGCAATTGGGCTCGCCCTTCCTGAAAGAAGCCCTTCGGTGTCAATCTGCGCCCTGGTGAAGTATGGAACCACCCTTTCGCCTTCAATCCTTGCAGCTATCTTTTCTCCGGCGAATTTATCTTTGAAGACGGACAGGTCTATGGTGATAAGGTCATTTGGTTTCCCGTAGATGGGATATCTGAAGACGCTGTCCGGCTCAAAGCTTCCTTCCAGAATGGGTTCGTAATAACCGGTAAAGAGGACCGATCTGGCTACGGCCCTTCCCGCGGCCTTGTAAATAACAAAATCCTCCTTTATTTTCCCGCTAAGCTCCTCGGGCGTAAGCCCCTTTTTCAGAAGGGTTTTGAACGCAGTCATGGTGCTCAGTAACCTTTCTGCGGTCACTGAATCAGGGCCATAACTGAAGATCAAGTCTTTGTCCAGGCGGCGCAGGTAGCTTTCGTTTCTTTCTATTGCGAGAAGAAGAGATGATGGGTCCATATCATCCTGGTAGGAGGGATTGCTGAAGACCACTCTGTACATGGATTCCTTGGGGCCGCCGGCCTCCCGGTGCAGGATTCTGGCGCAGGATAAGAAGAAAGAAACGATCATGCAAATGATGCAGAAGGCTTTGGCTGTAAGGGCGCGCTTGTGTATATTCATTAGTTCGTAGGCTCCTGTTTCAACAATGTTACAGTGATGTCGTTATTTAATCAACAGCAGCTTAGCTTAAACCGTGAGCCGGAACGGAGGCAGGAGGAGGCCCCTGGATTATCCCGGGCCCTTTTGCGACAGACGCCCCGTGGAAGTGTTGCAACACTGCTTCGTGGTGTGGCGCCAGGGCCACACATCGTCGGCTACGTTTCGATAAAAGATGATTTGGCCTGAAAAGCAATAATATATTATCTGACGATATTTCAATAAGTTAATATAAGCAGGTCTGTAAAGTATAAAACTGCGGATTGTTGGCACTTAAGTTGCAAACCGCAGAGGAAGCAAAGAACCAAACTGCAATAAGGGGGCGGCATTGGATTACAGACAAAGGACACTGAGGGAAACCATAGGGTGCAGCGGTATAGGCCTTCATTGCGGGGAGAAGATAGACATAAGAATAAGGCCCGCCGCCCCTGATTCAGGAATAAGGTTTGTGAGGACGGATATTGAGGGAAGGCCTTCTGTCAAGGTAGAGGCCGACAAGATACTGGACACGAATCTTGCCACTACTATCGGCGTAAACGGATGCAGGATATCTACCATAGAACACCTGATGGCCTCTTTTTTCGGTCTGGGTATAGATAATGCCGTAGTGGAATTAGATGGACCGGAGGTCCCGATAATGGACGGCAGCGCGGCTCCCTATGTATTCCTCATAAAGAGTGCGGGGATAAAGGAGCAGGAGGCACCGAAGCATTTTGCCGTTATAAAAAAGTCCCTTTCCGTTTGTGATGGCGACCGATCCATAAGGGTCTATCCCTCGAAAGAACTCAAAATCACCTACATGATTGATTTCGATCATCCCCTTATAAGGAACCAGCGATATGAGATGGTTTTTTCAGGAAGCGACTTTATGAGGGAGATCAGTAAGGCAAGGACCTTCGGTTTCCTAAAGGAGGTGAAGGTACTGAAGGAAAACGGTCTAGCCAGAGGCGGATCTCTCGATAATGCCGTCGTAATAGACGACTTCAGGATACTCAACGAAGGCGGACTCAGATATAAAGACGAATTTGTAAGGCATAAGATATTGGATTTTATAGGTGATATCTCCGTGATGGGATTCCCGGTCATCGGGCACTTTGTAGTCAAGAAGGCGGGTCATTTCCTTAATCATTTGATGGTTAAGACCATCGCCCGATCTACGGGGCACTGGAAGCCTGTTGTCTTGACCGGAGAAAGGGAAAGAAGGGGCATCCGATTCAATCTCCCGGCCTTTGGAAAACTCGAGACGGTTTCCGCCTGACAATCATCCTTCAAATACCTGCCATGAGAGCTTGCCGGCGCGCATCAGACCACAAGTGATTTATCTTAAATAACTTGCAATCCGCCCTTCGGGGGCGTAGTATTTCCGACTATCTGTCGCAGGATCCTGTTATGGCTCCCAGAGGAAGGCCATTTCACCCCCGGAGTCTAAATGAAAATCTACTCAGTTCCTAACTTGATCTTATCCATCATAATTGCCGTCCTATTTGTGACCGCCTGCCCGCGGCTGAGCACGGCCCAGAGCCCTAAGGCCACCATAGAAGATATTATTGTTACAAGCAGCAGGGATCATCTTCTACTCTATTTCAGCGTAAAGGAATACTTCTCAGAGGACATAAAGAGGGCCATCAGCAGTGGCATCAAGACAACCTTTCACTTCTATGTCGAACTGTCTGAGGTCAGGAATCTGTGGTGGAATAAGGAGATAGCCTCAGTTAGGATTGATCATCATATTCAGTATGATACTCTAAAAAAAGTATATGTCGTTGACCTTCCGGACAGGAATAAGTCCATGACATTTGAAGATATCGAGTCTGCAGGGAGGGCCATGTCGGAGATAGTGGGATTGGAGGTAATCGCCCTGGAAGGATTGAAAAGAGGCACGCGATATCAGATAAGAATGAAGGCTGAGCTTGATCGCATAACCCTTCCATTGTACATGCACTATGTGCTTTTCTTCGTTTCTCTATGGGACTATGAGACTGACTGGCATTCCGTTGATTTTAGATATTAACTAGTGTCCATCCGAAAATGAGATAGTTTCGTCGAGTAAAGGCGGGCAATAATTATTTGACTTTAGATATACTGGACAGGAAGCGGCGCAGAAGAGAAAGATATATTATAGTATTTCTCTGCCTGATTATTTCTTCGCTTGTATATCTCGGAATGAGGTCATCAGAGCTGGGGGTTGATCTTCCAGTATCAAACAGCCTGCTTATTTTCGCCCTTATCAATATAAACGTGATTCTCCTGCTGCTGCTGATGTTTCTGACTGTGAGGAATCTCGTAAAGCTTTTGTTCGAGCGCAGGAAGGGGATCATAGGGGCTAAGATAAGGACGAAGCTCGTCATCGCGTTTATAACCCTTTCCATAATTCCTACCGTGATCCTTTTTTTCGTATCTGCTCAATTCATCTCTTCCTCAATTGAGTACTGGTTCAACCTTCAGATAGAGCGCTCTTTGAAGAGTTCTCTTGAGCTGGGGCAGGACTTTTATGAGGGTATAGCCGAGGACATCATAGCCCTGGGCAACTCACTCAGTCGTGTTATCACCCACGAAGGGCTGATGATCGCTGCAAAGCAGGATGACCTGCAGAGGCTTATCGAATCCAAGAGGAAGGAATATAATCTTTCAACCCTGGATGTCCTGACCAGGAATCTTGAAAAGAGGGCCTCCTCTCAGGACCATCGTATTGACTTGAGTATGCCGCACGGACCCGGGGCCGATAAAATAAAGTCCGCGATTGAGAAGGCTGTGGATGTAAACTCAGTGGAGTCGTTTGCTCATGGCGATCTTGTAAGCGGTGTGGTTCCTGTCTTTTCAAGGACCGAGACAAAGGCGGTAGTCGGATGTCTGACGGTGGGTAAATTCATCCCCGGCCGATTCGTCAACAAACTTAAGGGAGTAGCCGAAGGACTGCGCGAATACAGCCAACTGAAGATACTCAAAAGGCCGATCAAGATAAGTCAGATGATCACTCTTTCAATCGTCACCCTCCTGATTGTCTTCGCTTCGGTCTGGTTCGGCTTTTACCTCTCCAAGGAGATTACGGTCCCAATCAAGGAACTTGCCGAGGGAACCCGAAGGGTGGCGTCAGGGGATTATGATTTCACCATTGACCTGAGCGCAAAGGACGAGATCGGAGTGCTGGTTGACTCATTCAACCGGATGACCCGTGACCTCAAGACGAGTAACAGCAGGCTGGCAGAAATAAACAGAGAACTTCTTAGCAGTAACATGGAGCTTGAACAGAGAAGGCTCTATATGGAGGTAGTTCTTGCCAATGTGGCGGCGGGGGTGGTCTCCTCCGACGCCGAGGGCACCGTCTTGACGATAAACAAGTCTGCGGAGAGGATGCTGGATATTAATGCCGGGGACATAGTAGGAAAGAACTTCAGAGAGATATTGACCCGGGACTATGGGATGGCGGTACAGGACTTCCTTTCCGATCCAGGCCTTTTCAAGAAAGGATATCTGAAGAGGCAGGTGCAGTTATCCTTTAGCGACAGGACCCTCAGCCTTCTGGTATCTCTCAATGTGCTCCGTGATGAAAAGGGTGGATACATAGGAATGGTGGCAGTCTTTGAGGATTTGACGGATATAGAGCAGGCAGAGCGAATGGCTGCCTGGAGAGAGGTCGCAAGGCGTATTGCGCACGAAGTGAAGAATCCTCTTACCCCCATTCAGCTTTCGGCCCAGAGGCTCAGAAAGAGATACGGCGCAAGGCTTCAGGGAGAAGACGAAAAGGTTTTCAGGGATTGTACGGATATGATCATCAAGCAGGTGGACGAACTGAAGCGACTTGTGGATGAATTCTCAAACTTTGCTAGAATGCCGTCATCCAATCCGGCCCCGGGTGACATACGCCTTATCATCGAGGAGTCCCTCAGCCTGTACAAGGAGGCGCATAAAAACATAGTCTTTAGTTTTGATGGGGCAAAGGTCATTCCTGTGTTCAATTTCGACAGATCACAGATAAAAAGGGCTGTCATCAATCTCCTCGATAATGCCATAGAGGCGGTTGAGGGGGGAGGCAGCATAGAGGTAAGGCTTGAATATGATGAATTCCGAGAGATGGTCATCCTGACCGTGGCGGATACGGGAAGAGGTATAGCTCCAGGCCACAAGCTTCGGATATTCGAACCCTATTTTTCGACAAAGAGACACGGGACAGGTCTGGGTCTTGCTATTGTAAAGGCCATCATAAACGAACACAACGGCACCATAGGAGTCGAGGATAACTTCCCGAAAGGAACGCGATTCGTAGTGGAGCTGCCGGCAGGTTTGAAGAGATACAACGGTGTTGCTTTATAACCTTATATGGAGCACGGTTATTCCCGTAATCATAGCGTTGAGCATGACAGGTCTGAGGGGACGCAAGGCTGAGAGACTTGGGATTAGACTTCCGGTGCCCATTGACAGGGTCGGATCAATCTGGCTGCATGCCCTTTCCGTGGGCGAAGTGATTTCCGCCGCTCCTTTGATCGAGAAACTTAGATGTCTCGCTCCGTCAAGGCCTATTCTTCTTTCCGTATCCACCGAAGCAGGTATGAAGGTTGCCGGGGAGAGACTCGCTGACAGAGTTGACCGCCTTTTTTACATGCCGCTTGATCTTTGGTGGAATTGGGAGAGGCTTATATCGAGGTTGAAACCCTCAATATTCCTGCTTGTCGAAACGGATGTCTGGCCGGCACTTCTCCGGATGCTCAACAGAAGGAATATACCCTGCCTGCTGGTAAACGGCAGGATATCTCCTTCAACATACCGTAATTATAAGAGATTTGCTTTTATTGTGAGGAGGATATTTGCGAACTTTTCCCTTTGCATGATGCAGTCTCAGATTGACGGGCGAAGGCTTATGAATGTGAAGGTTGGTTGCCCGGTGGCAGTTTCAGGAAACATCAAATTCGATAGAAGGTGGAAGAGGCTAGGCCGTGAGGAAAGATCAACGTGGCTTAATCTCATGGGCTATACCCCGGATGACCGCGTATGGGTGGCAGGCAGCACCCACAGGGGTGAGGAAGAGATAATTCTGGAAGTGTTTCTTCGTCTCCGAAAGATATTGCCTGATCTCAAGCTCATTCTGGCCCCCAGGCGGATGGATGATTGCGCCAGGGCGCACGACACGGCCAGGAAGAAGGGTTTGAAAGCGGTCTTAAGATCTGAACTGCCCCGCGATGACAAGACAGGAGACCTTGTAATACTCAATACCATAGGGGAGCTTGAAAGGATTTACGGCCTTGCGGCGGTCAGTTTCGTGGGCGGTAGCCTGGTTCCCTTCGGCGGTCATAATCTCCTTGAGCCGGCGGCACACGGCAGCGCGGTTTTTTTCGGCCCTCACACGTATAATTTCGTTGAGATGGCCGATATGCTTATTTCCGCGGGAGGAGGTGCAAGAGTAAATGACGGAGAAGGTCTCTATGTGGCGATGAAGGCTCTCCTGATGGATCCGGGTCGCTGCCTTGAAGCAGGTCGAAGGGCTGAAGGTTTTGTAGCGGCTAACAGCGGGGCGCTATCGAGGGTCAGCGCCATGATATTGGAGTCTCTGTCTCACAGGGAAGAACTGAGAACTGAGGATTCCACCTCTTCAAGGATTAGCTAGATGTGGTCCGGATGGTTTTCGCTTCTTCATAATAAACCGATCAGCCCTTTTCTGGCTCCCTTTTCCTTTGCCTCCTTTTTATACGGAAAGGCAGTGCTTGCAAGGATTTTCTTGTACGAGAAAGGTATCTTGAAACGGAGAAAGGTGCCGGGAGCAGTCATAAGCGTCGGAAATATTACTACGGGAGGCACCGGCAAGACCCCTGCAGTTATAATGCTTGCCAGGTGGGCCGCAGATAATGGATTCAGTGTTGCCGTTCTTTCAAGGGGATACGGAGGAAAGAGGAAAGAAAATCTGCTCCTGGTCTCTGATACCAAAAATATTCTATCGTGTGCGGAGGAGGCCGGAGATGAAGCCTTTTTGCTCGCGAGGAGGCTTCCGGGAGTGCCGGTCCTGGTTTCGAAGCAACGCTACCTTGCCGCTATGGCCGCCATAGCCCGCTGGAAAGCAGACCTATTTATCCTTGATGATGGATTTCAACATGTTCGACTTGATAGACAGGCGGATCTTGTCCTGCTTGATGCCGCGATGCCCTATGGAAACGGCTGGCTACTGCCTCTTGGGCCTCTACGGGAACCCATCGCTCAACTCAGGAGGGCGGATGCACTGATTCTGACAAGGTCTGAGAACGATTCCAGCCCTGATCCCATGCCTTTGATCAAGTTTGATTTCCCTGGCCTTTCGGTATTCAGAGCGACCCATCTCCCTGAAAAGGTGGTGTTCCCCAAGAGCGGGGAAGATCGGCCGATTGATTTCCTTTCGGGTAAAAGGGTAATGGGTTTTGCAGGAATCGGAAGGCCGGGGGCGTTCCTGAAAACCCTGAAGTCTCTGGGGGCCGATGTAGTTGATTTCCTGGCATTCGGAGATCACCATAATTACGGCCCGGCTGATATTGCGAGGATATCGGATATTGCAAGGTCAAGGTCGGGTGCGCTTCTTGTCACAACCGAGAAGGACTGGGTAAGGATCGCAAATCTTGCAGGGGGTCTTGAGAAAGTGTGCTATGTATCCATACAGTTTAAGATACTTGGAGATGAAGAGGCCTTCTTCAGTCTGATTAAAAGGCTCATTGCAGAGAAGAAGGGCGATTGAGAGAGATCCGGGGGAGGGGTGGGGGTGATTTTCATCTTTCGTTGTGCCCCGTCCGGGCATTGGGGTTAGAAAAAGAGTGAAAAGCATATTTGAATGCGAGAAAATATTGTTGAGGGTGCCAAACTGGGTAGGGGATGCGGTCATGTGCCTTCCTGCCATCGAGTCGGTGAGGTCGAATTTTCCGGGAAGATCCATAACGGCCCTTGCAAGGCCCTGGGTTGCTCCGCTAATGGAATGTTGCCCTGCTGTTGACGATGTGATGGATTACCCGAAAGCCAAGGGCGGATGTGCCTACTTCAAGGGAATCTTTTCGATTGCAGGAAGACTTCGTAAAAGGCATTTTGACCTTGCCATACTCTTTCAAAATGCCTTTGAGGCTGCGTTCATAACATGGTGCGCTGGAATCCCGCAAAGGGTGGGCTATGGCAGGGACGCAAGAGGTCTACTCCTGACAAGGAGTTTGAGGCCGGTGGAGAACCAGGCTAAGGCCCACCAAATCCGCTACTATCTGGGAATCCTTGATGCCCTTGGCCTGGAGGCATCCTATAGAGAACCTCGGATCAATCCCCCCTCTCTAGAGCCGGACGGAGCAAGAAAAATCCTTTCAGACCTTGGAGTCAGAAAAGGTGAAACTATAGTGGGGTTAGGTCCCGGGGCGGTTTTCGGAGGAGCGAAGAGATGGTCGCCTGAGGCGTTTGCTTCTGTAGGTGAAAGGGCGGCTGCCCGATGGGGAGCGAAGGTCCTGATATTCGGAAGCGAAGGTGAAAAAAGTATCGGTGAAACCGTTAAAAAGGGCATAGGAGCAAGGGCTTACAACCTATGCGGAGAAACCACCTTAAATGATGCCATTGCGTTGATATCCTGCTGCACGGTGTTTGTGACCAATGACAGCGGGCTTATGCACGTGGCCGCTGCTATGGCAATACCTACTGTGGCGGTGTTCGGCCCCACCGACCCGGTTGCCACCGGACCGGTAGGGGCTTTAACATCCATCGTGCGCGCGGATGTTTATTGCGCGCCGTGCATGAAGGCTGAGTGCCCCACGGATCATATATGCATGAGATCCGTGAGCCCCGAGATGGTCTGGAATGAGATGGAAAGGCTTCTCAAGACCGGCAGGGAGTCAGGAGGAAGTAAATTAAAATGAATGATATCAGAAGATCTGCGATATTTCTCGATAGGGACGGAACAATAAACGAGGAGATGGGCTACATCAATCATCCGGGAAGATTCGTTTTGCTTGACGGGGTCTGCGAGGCCATTAAGATACTTAATGAAAACAATTTCCTGACTATTGTCGTCACAAATCAATCAGGAGTGGCAAGAGGGTATTTCCCGCTGGATCTCCTCCACAAGGTTAATGAACGTATGAAGGAACTGCTGGCGGAGAAAGGTGCCCGTCTTGATGCGGTTTACTTCTGCCCTCACCATCCGGATGCTGCCATACCGGAGTACAGAGTGAAGTGTGACTGCAGAAAGCCGGGCACTGGGCTTTTCAGGATGGCGATGGAGGATTTTCCAATAGAACTTGAGGGTTCTTTTGTCATAGGCGACAGATGCCTGGATATGCACTTCGCCCATGCCTGCGGGATGCCCGGCATAATGGTTGAGACGGGGTACGGCCGAGGAGAGATGGACTACATTCTTCCTAAAAGCCCTTACAGACCGGCAGTGACGGCAAAAGACCTCAGGGCCGCCGTGGATTGGATCATCTCGGGAAGGCAACATTGATACGTTCACCGCGTAAATGGAGCGAGTCTTGAGAATTCTTATCGTTAAACTCAGCGCCATAGGTGATGTTGTCCATACACTTCCTCTTCTTGAGGTCATCAAGGGCAACTGGCCGAATGCGAGGATTGACTGGGTGGTTGAAGAAGATGCCAGTGCCCTGATAACGGATCATCCGCTCCTTGACAGGGTCTTGATTTCAAAAAGGAAGTCATGGCAGAGGAAGATATTTCAAGATTCGATCGGGTCTGTAGCTGGTGAGGTAAGGGGTTTTCTGAAGGAACTCAGGAATGTGCGCTATGATCTTGTCCTTGATATCCAGGGACTCTTTAAAAGCGGTCTTATAACCGCCCTGGCCAGGGGCAAGAGAAAACTGGGTCTTTCGGACGCAAGGGAGATATCCTGGCTTTTTTACTCCGAGCCTTCGGTGAAGGTGAGCCCTGATGAGCATGCGGTTGACAGATATCTTAAAGTGGCAGGTTTTCTTGGGCTTGATGCGCTCAGATGGGAGGGAAAGATACCGGTAAACTCAGGGGCGAAGGAAAGGGTTGTCGTGCTGATGGAGAAAAACGGCCTTGGGGACAAGCCCGTTGTCGCCATTAACCCGATAGCAAAATGGCCGACCAAATTGTGGAGTGTCGAGGGTTTTTCAAAGGTCGCAGACAGGCTTAGGAAGGATTTTTGCTGTGATGTCGTTTTTACGGGTAGCTCAAGCGATTTGCCTGTAATAGAGGAAATAGCGGCAATGATGAAGATGCCGTCTGTCATTTTCGCAGGAGAAACTGGACTGAAGGAATTGGCATTCTTTCTGTCCAGATGTTCAGCCATGGTGACAACGGATACCGGCCCAATGCACATCGCAGCCGCGATGGGCTGCCCTGTTGTGGCGCTTTTCGGCCCTACGGCTCCGCAACGCACAGGGCCATACGGAGATTGCCATACAGTAGTGACGGCAGGGGTGACGTGCAGCCCCTGCTTTAGGAAGCGCTGCTATCACATGACCTGCATGAGAGAAATAAGGACGGATGATGTCATTGCGGCGGTAGGGGCAATCCTTGATCGAAAGCCATCCGTGTATCATAAGGAAAATGATGGTTGATTATAGGAAAATAGTAACTACTCGGGATCAAAGTTCAGGGGTTTGCGGCTCAAGGTTAGAGAGCGATGAAGATTGAACGGTTTGAAGATATTGAGGCTTGGCAACTAGCACGTGAATCGACCTAGAAAGTGTACGGTTTTACGTATCAGCTCAATAATTGGGGGGGATGGCTTTGCTAAGGCCGGGCTTGCAGACCAGAAATCAGCTTCTGTAGGTGTGCCTTCAGGCGCAGGGAGAACGGTTCCCGTGCGGCTGAAGCCGCACCTACCCCGAATTTTTGAACTCATACAATTATGAATAACGAAAGCAAGCTAACCGCGAACCTGAGTAACTGAGCAGTTACCCAGTGTCCATCCGGAAATGAGATAGTTTCGTTGAGTTCAAGGCGGGCGATGATTTATTGGCTATACATTAATGCAGTTAGATAAACGGAGGTCTATAATGCCTATAAAAAAGGAACTTATTGACATATTGGCCTGCCCCAAATGTAAAGGGGATATTGTTCTAAACGAAAAAAAAGATGGGCTTATATGCCACAAATGCAGTTTGGTCTATGAGATAAGAGAGGGTATTCCAATAATGCTTATTGATGAGGCAAAACCGCTTTATCATCCATGATGGGGTACCTGCGGCCTGCGGCAAAAGAGGTCTGAAAAAATTTCCCTCCCCAGAAAAAAATCAGCCGACCGAGGCGGTCTTAGCCCTTATATAGAGCCTCATGGGCAGGATAACTCCGAAGAAAGGAATCATATACATGGCCGCAAGTGTAGGTTCGAGGGGACCGAAAAACCCCGAAGCAAATACTATAATGAGCACGTTGTTCACGTTGGCCATACTTATTGCCGATGCTATCTGATCCGCGGCCGGTCTTCCCCTCATGACAAGGATGCCAGCCCCCCCTAGAAGAAATGCCAGGACCACTGCAACAAAAGTCGCCTCCAGGATGGTCTGGGGCCTTTGTCTGAAAAATTGTGAATATCCGGAAAATATCCCCATGTTTATCGAGGCAAAACAGACAAGAGACAGAGGATATTTTTTCGTTTCAATAAGTTGCAGGAGCCGCGGGGAGAGCCTCTTAAAAATTTCCACGCAAAGGATGGGAATGAAGATCACTATGGCGAGATTACGAACCATCGCTCCAAGGGGAAGACTTATGTCTTGAAAGAGGAGCACCTTGACGACGGCAGGTAACGTCAATGGCACAAGGAGCGATGATATTACCACCAGGAGAAGGACAAGCGCCCCGTTTCCTCCCACAAGCGTGGATATGAAAGGCGCTACTACGCCGGTTGATACCCCTGACAGCAGAAGGGCACCTGCGGCATATTCGGGATATATGAGCCTGAAGAGGGCGTATATGCAGGCGGGAAGTATCAGGAGCTTCAGCGCGGCCAGTATCGCGATCTTTCCCGGAGAATCACGAAGGGTTGAAAAGATATCCCCGGGTCTTATGGGGATAAAGCTCAAGAACATTAGAAACATCATCAGATAAAGGGGATATGGTCGAAAGATTCCTGTATATTGCGGGAATACAATACCCAGCGCCATGGATGAAAAGAGCACAAGCAGAAGGATAAGGTCATTGAGTCTCAGCATGTCAGAAACCGGATCGAAAAAAGAATGCGGCTCTTACTCATGGGGAGAGTTCCTGTTGTAAAAAAGCGCTAGGTGTTTTCCTGAAATCCAGTCCGCTAAACGGCCTTTTGCGGTATATGGGCCGGGCTGCTTTTCAGGGAAGTGGAGGTATGAAAGACTTCCGTCAGAAGATGTCTCCGTCTCCGGGTCGCATCCGCATAGGGACAGGAGTGCTTCGGCCACCCATTCATCCAGCGCCACAAGGTCTGTGCCTGGTTCGATAAACTCCGAGAAAAGGGCGATCCAGCTCTCAAGTATCTCCAATGCCCTGGTACCGACCGGGTAGGCATCAGAAACCGGCGAGTCATGCCCCGTGAAAGCAGAAGCCGCCTCGGCCGGCTTCTCGAGAAGAACCGCTACAGGAGAGGGCATTTTATCAATCTGTGCAAGAAGTCTTCCCGCCTCTTGCGTCACTGCCTCGGAGCGTCCGTAGAGATGCAGTATTAGGTGCCGGTAAAATGATCTGTCGGATTCTTTCGGAAGCCTGCCTGCGCCTCCATGCCTTATCATCGCCTTTAGGTCTTCAAGGGAGAAGTCTTCCTCCGGGTGGTATCGGGGGGTCATAAAGGAGGCGTACTCAACTCCCTCATTTTCTTCCATCCATCTCAGGTAGCGCTCAAGAACCTTGGGGAATTCCTCTGATGGCATGGAAGCGGAATCGGGCCTTAATATCTTGATGGGCATCCCTTCAAGGAAAGCAGGGGGCTCAAAAAACCAGGGCAAACACAGAAATATGCTGCCTTCGAGTTTCATGAGTCCCCTTGCCTGAGCCTCGCTGACTGTTACGTTAGGGAAAAGAAAGAAGTTTTTTTTCTTGCCTATGCTCATTTCTAGTGCTTGAGTTCTTCCAAATCGGCATAGAAATCAAGTACCTCAGGATTCCTAAGCGCGTCACGATTCAGCACTGGCTGGCCCTGAATGACCTTTTTTACCGCAAGCTCAACCTTTTTCATGTTGAGGGTGTAGGGGATGTCAGGAACTGCTATTATCTTTGCCGGCACATGCCGTGGCGAGGCGTTTTTCCTGAGCATGGCCTTAATCTTGTTTTTCAATTCTTCCGTCAGGCTGTGGCCCGGCGCGGGCTTCACAAAGAGGATCACCCTCACATCGCCCTTCCATTCCTGCCCTACGACAAGGCTGTCTTCAATCTCATCCATTCCCTCTACCTGACGGTATATCTCGGCGGTTCCGATCCTTACTCCGCCGGGATTAAGGGTAGCGTCGCTTCTCCCGTAGATCACCACTCCTCCGTGGTCGTTTATCTCGATAAAATCCCCATGCCTCCACACATTAGGATAGACATCGAAATAGGCGGAATGATACTTCTCACCCTTAGCGTCGTCCCAGAAGTAGATGGGCATGCAAGGGGCTGCGGCGGTGCAGACAAGTTCACCTTGTCTGCCCAGGACGGATGCGCCCTTTTCGTCAAAGGCCTCCACCTTCATTGCAAGGCACCTGCCCTGGAGTTCACCGGCATAAACAGGGGAGAAGGGGTTGCCTCCTGCGAAGCATCCGTTAATATCAGAGCCACCCGATATGCTTGCGAGCTGAACGTCTTCCTTGACCTCCTTGTAGATATACTCAAATCCCTCGACGGATAGGGGAGAGCCCGTCGAAAGGATAGTTTTCATCTTATCTAGATTACATGTTTTTCCCGGCCTGGCACCGGCATTTTGGAGCGCCGCGATATATCCTGCGCTTATACCGAATACGGTTATCCCTTCCTGCTCCGCCATATTCCATAACGCCTCCGGCGCCGGATGGAAGGGGTTGCCGTCAAAGAGAACCACAGTTGACCCGACGGAGAGAGAACAGACCAGCCAGTTCCACATCATCCAGCCGCAGGTGGTGAAATAGAAGATGGTGTCGTCTCTTGTGAGGTCAGTGTGAAGCATGAGTTCCTTCATCTGATTGACCAGAATCCCCGCCGCGCCTTGGACCATGCACTTTGGAAGGCCCGTGGTGCCTGATGTAAACATTATGTAAAGGGGGTGCCCGGCAGGGAGCTGGGCAAACGACATCTCTTCGGAGGCGCATCCAGAAATAAAATCAGAGAGTCTCACAACCTTAGGCACGTGCTGGATGGGGGAGTTTTCTTCGGTATATGGGACCACTACCACCTTTTCTATCGAAGGCAGATCCTTAAGTATTTCTGCTATCCTTCCAAGACAATCGAATCGGCTACCCTTAAAAAGATATCCGTCTGCCGTGAAAAGGATCTTAGGCCTGATCTGGCCAAAACGATCCAAAACCCCCTTGATGCCGAAATCCGGGGAGCAGGAAGACCATGTGGCTCCAAGACTTGTTGCAGCAAGCATGGCGAAGACCGTCTCAGGGATGTTGGGCATGAATCCGACAACCCTGTCTCCTGATCGCACACCAGAGGTGGATAGCGCCTTAGCCAGGGTCGCTACCTTTTTATAAAGGTCGGAATAGGTGATCTTCCTCACAGAGGAGGTCTCGTTTCGAGCTATGATCGCTATCCTGTCGTCTCTGTATCTTAAAAGATTTTCGGCGAAATTGAGTTTTGCTCCGGAGAACCAGGTAGCGCCCGGGAACTTTGTCAAATCGTCAACGACCTGGTCGTATCCCCTGGAGGCAACCACCTTGGCAAAGTCCCACATCGCGGCCCAGAAATCGGGGATATTCTCTACTGACCAGCGGTAAAGGGAATCGTAGTCAACCAGTTCCTTGCTGTATCTGTTGCTTACGTATTCCATAAAACGGTACATGTTTGATCCTTTGACCCTTTGGAGCGAGGGTTTCCACAGCAATTGTCCCATCTCTTCCTGACCTCCCTTTGCTTAGGTTCTTTCGAAACATCATTCTTCGTTGCTTGACAGAAGGTGGACCTCTTAATCACCGGCCCCGCATCCTGGCTTTACCATCAGATGCAGCTACCGGATGTTTCAACACGATGTCAAGAGACAGCGGAATGCTCCTGTCTCTTAACTAGACCTGATGAAATCTTTCTAGCACCATTTTACCGGGTTTTCAAAAGGAAACTGCTTACCCCTTTTCTAACGGTCATGCCCTGTTGGGGCACAACGAAGCATGAAAACGCCGCATTTCATACCGGCGAATACCGAAATTTGAGCCGTCATTCCAAGGTGCACCTGCCATAGGTTGAAAATTGAACCGAAAATGCTTTTGCCTTGACTGCAAGGCATCTTTGCAATATAAATTACAATTTACCTTAACAGACTGTTGAAAAATACCCATCTGCCGTGTTTCGCTTATCCCTCATCTCTGCGGTGTGCTTATATGTACTCACCCAGGGATTTAGCAGGCCTTGCATCCGGGCATTTTTCCCCAGGCTGTGAACAGCGGATTTCTGAAAGCGCTGTTAAAGGATTCGAATCGTTTGGAGCGTTTTTATGGAAAAACCCAGTCAGTTGGTTGAAGAGAGGCTGAACAAAGCTGAAAAACTCAGGTCAATGGGTATGAATCCCTATCCTGCGGGGTTTAAATATGACCTTACGATAGCAGAAGCCCTGGAGAAGTTTTCAGGGAAAGATGACGAAGGCCTGTCCGCTGAAGGCCCTCTTTCTATTGCGGGGCGTCTGGTAACACTCAGGAGCTTCGGAAAGGCGGCCTTTGCACACATAAGAGACAGATCCGGCAGGATCCAGATATATGTCAAGAAGGATATGGTTCCGGCCGAATGCATGGATGTCTTCGGGCTTGTGGACGTGGGGGATTTCATCGGGATAAGAGGGAGACCCTTCAGAACCCGCACCGGGGAGCTGACTATCCTGGTGAACGATCTCAAGGTATTAAGTAAGGCAATCAGACCTCTTCCTGAAAAGTGGCACGGTCTGAGCGATGTTGAGACCAGGTACAGGCAACGCTACCTGGATCTTGTCGTAAACGAGACGGTCAAGGATGTCTTTGTTGTCAGAAGCCGCATAGTCAGAATGATCAGAGAGTTCTTTTACAAGAGGGATTTTCTGGAGGTTGAAACTCCCATGATGCAGCCCATTCCCGGGGGGGCGACGGCAAGGCCTTTTAAGACCTACCACAACGCCCTCGGCATAAACCTTTATCTCAGGGTCGCTCCCGAACTTTATCTGAAGAGGCTTGTGGTCGGAGGCATAGAGAGGGTCTTTGAGCTTAACAGGAACTTTAGAAACGAGGGGATATCGGTCAGACACAACCCGGAGTTTACGATGCTTGAATTTTATATGGCCTACGCCACTTACGAGGATTTGATGGGGCTCACCGAGACGCTCTTTAGTGAAATGGTAAGAGAAATAAAAGGAACTGAAAGGATTGCATACCAGGGGTTGGAAATTGATTTTACTCCTCCGTGGCCGAGGCTCCCCCTTTATCAATCCTTGCGTGAGCTGGGGGGTGTACCTGAAGAAGTATTTGCCGGACGAGATTCAAGCGCGGCATTCGCTCGTTCAAGACAGGTACCGGTTGCCGATAATGAGAGCCACGGAAAGATACTGACCAAACTCTTTGATCACCTGGTCGAACCCAAACTCATAAACCCTACCTTCGTTATAGGCTATCCCACGGATGTATCTCCCTTGTCCAGGCGCAATGATAGGGACCCGGCTCTCACTGACCGCTTTGAGCTCTTCATGGCTGGAAGAGAGATAGCCAACGCATTTACGGAACTCAATGATCCGGTGGATCAGAGGGGCAGGTTCATGGATCAGGTGGCCCAGCGGGATGCGGGGGACGATGAGGCCCAATTTATGGATGAGGACTTCGTTACGGCCCTTGAGTACGGGATGCCCCCCACAGCGGGGGAAGGGATAGGCATAGACAGGGTTGTCATGCTGCTGACGGATTCTCCTTCCATCAGAGACGTTATACTTTTTCCCCAGATGAGAACCAGACAGGAATAAGTCACGAAATGATCTTCGAATTTTTCCTGAGCCTCAGGTATTTGAAGGCCAAACGCAAGCAGGCCTTCATCTCGGTAATAACGATAATTTCCATTCTGGGAGTAACCATGGGGGTCATGGCCCTGGTGGTAGTGCTCTCCGTCATGAACGGCTTCAGGGCAGACCTCATGAGCAAGATACTCGGAGTCAATTCCCATGTGCTGGTTCTCAACTTTTCCGGTCCCTTCGAGGACTATGATACGACCGGGGAAAAGATTAAGGCAGTTACAGGCGTAAGGGCGGTAAGCCCATTTATCTACAGTCAGGTCATGGTTGGAAAAGGGGGAAACGCATCGGGTGCAGTCCTGCGCGGGATAGACTCAAGGACGGTGGGGGGTGTTCTTTCCATAGAATCCATGATAAAATACGGGACCATTGATTCCATTGACGCCCGAACCGATGATGGCCTTCCCCGGGTGATAGTCGGGAGGGAACTCTGCAGGCAGATAGGCGCCGTCTCCGGTGACGAGATCTCCATCATGGCACCGGAAGGCAAGCTCACACCAATGGGCAGATCTCCCAATACCAAGAAATTTATCATAGGCGCCGTCTTTGACTCAGGGATGTATGAATACGATGCCTCAATGATCTATCTTAGCCTTAAGGAGGCACAGGATCTCCTTGGAATGGGGGACAGGGTTACAGGGATAGAGGCCAGGGTCAAGGACATTGATCTATCAGACAAGGTGGCAAAGACAGTCGAGGAGGCGCTCGGGTACCCATTCTGGACAAAGGACTGGAAGGTGATGAACAGAAGCCTCTTTTCGGCCCTCAAGCTTGAGAAGATCACCATGTTTGTGATCCTTACCATGATTGTCCTGGTTGGGGCCCTTAATATCGTGAGCACGCTTGTAATGGTCGTCATGGAGAAGACTCGTGATATAGCGATACTAAGGGCCATGGGCGCTTCGTCCCGCAGCGTAATGAGGATATTCATGCTGCAGGGGCTCCTTGTTGGGATTGTGGGAACTGCCATAGGCCTGAGCCTGGGCCTGGGCATCTGCCAGCTCCTGGCCACCTATAAATTCATATCACTGCCGGCCGACGTTTACTACATATCCACCCTTCCTGTCAGGGTCGAATGGATGGACTTATTCTATGTGGCTTCTGCGGCGGTTCTGATCTCGTTTCTTGCGACCGTCTATCCTGCCAGGTACGCTGCCGGACTCAACCCCGTCGAGGCACTCAGGTATGAATAGCCTGGAGGAACGGCAGAAATCCCGGGCCGAAGAGCCGGTACTGAGCCTCAGAGGGGTTACCAAGACCTTCATCCATCAGGGCACGACCATAGAAGTTCTCTGCGGCATTGACATGGATTTGGCTGAGGGAGAGACAGTGGCGGTGATGGGGGCCTCGGGGGTAGGCAAATCAACCCTGCTCAATATCATGGGCAGCCTCGATCCGCCAAGCGAAGGTATGGTCAGATTCAGAGGCAGAAAGATGTATGAGATGAGTGAAGATGCTCTCTGTGCATTGAGGAACAGGGACATAGGATTTGTTTTTCAGTTTCATCATCTTCTGCCTGAGATGAATGCGCTGGAAAACGTGATGATGCCGGCTATGATCGCCGGGCGGTCAAGAGGCGAGACGGAGTTCAGGGCAAAGGAAGTACTGGAGCAGGTTGGACTTACTAACAGGCTGAGGCACCGGACCGGAGAACTCTCAGGCGGTGAGCAGCAACGGGTTGCCATAGCGAGGGCTCTCGTGATGAAACCAGGGCTCGTTCTCGCGGATGAACCGACAGGAAGTCTTGATTGGACAACAGGCAGGGATGTGGCGGAACTTCTCGTCAGATGCAGCATGGAATCGGGGGTGGCGATGGTAATTGCTACCCATAACAGGCAACTGGCCGCCATGATGGCAAGGCAAACGGAGATTGTTGGTGGAAAGATCATCAGTACAAACTAGGGTCATCCAGACAGAAATACATGCTCATAAGCCAAATCTTATCAGGCTGCTGACAGCAGTTCTGTGTTATGTTAACCTATTGGGCATATTTTATCCTGCCGACGGTTATGCGCAGGATATGGGTTCAATGGCAGTGGTTCCCTTCAGGATAAACGCCCCCGAATCATTCGGATATCTTAGCTACCAGCTTCAAGATATCATGATCGAAAATATGGGGAGAAAAGGCTACAGGGTTCTGCCTGCCGGTACCGTAAATGACAATCCTCTTTCTCTTACGACCGGCTTCGGTACCGATGCCCTTACTGCATTGGGCAAGCAGATGGATGTGCGATGGATCATTGCGGGAAGCGCCACCCTGATAGGAGAGTCGCTGAGTCTGGATGTCAAGATATGCGAGGTTAGTGGAGAAAGGAAGTCATATTTTCTTTACTCCATGGCCGGGAACCTTGAAGATATTACCTCTGCGCTGGAAAAACTTTCGGCCGCTGCGGATATTCAGATGGCGGAGAAGCTTCAGGTTGACTCTGTAATGGTAAGAGGCAACAGGAGGGTGGAAAAGGAGGGCATCCTGGCTGTTGTGAGTGTCAAGCCCGGAGAGAGGCTCGATTATGCAAGGCTGGATAGGGACCTCAAAGACGTCTATAAGATGGGTTATTTCACGGATGTCAGGCTGGAGACGGAAGACGGACCGAGAGGTAAGATTGTCACCGTAGTAGTGGAGGAGAAGCCATCGGTTGCAAAGATTGAGTTCAAGGGTAACAAGAAGATAGACAAAGAAGACATCCAAAAGGAAACAGGAATAAAGCCATATTCAATTCTTGATGAAAATGAAATAAAGAGAAGTGTTGAAAGAATAAAGGATCTCTACAGGCAAAAGGCATATTATAATGCTGAGATAGTTTATTCTCTTGAGACTATTCCGAATAATGAGGTGAAACTGACTTATCAGATTACTGAAAACGAGAAGGTCTATATAAGAGATATCTCATTTGAAGGTAATGTTGCCGTCTCCACGAAAGAACTTAAGAAACTTATGAAAACCAGTGAGAAGGGTTTTTTCTCCTGGCTTACCGATTCGGGTCTTCTGGATAAGAAGAAACTGGAATTTGACGTCAATAATATCGCCGCCTATTACAATAACAAAGGCTTCATAAAGGCGGTGGTGGGTGAGCCGGCTATTACCTACGAAAAGGAGAAGGGTATTGCCATCAAGATACCCATTCAGGAGGGTAACCAGTACAGCGTAAGAAACGTAACCATAGAGGGTGATATGATACTTCCCTTGGACGATCTTCTCAAGAAAATCAGCATCAACAAGGAGAAAACGTTTAATCGGGAGGCGGTCAGAAAGGACATGCTGCTTTTGCGGGATATCTGTGCGGACGAGGGTTACGCCTATGCCGAGGTTGTTCCGGGGACTTCCGAGGATGATGAAATGCACTCTGTTGACATCAAATACAGCATTTCAAAGGGTCAGAAGGTCAGATTTGAAAGGATAATTATAACCGGGAACAGAAAGACAAGAGACAAGGTAATAAGGCGTGAACTCAAGGTCGTAGAAGGAGAGTTTTTCAGCGGCAAGGATCTCAAACGCAGCACTGAAAACCTTAACAGGGTCGGATACTTTGAAACTGTGGAGATCCAGACGAAAAAAGGCTCTGCAGATGATCTGATGATACTGGATGTGGGCGTTAAGGAAAAACCGACCGGGGCCTTCAGCTTCGGAGCCGGTTACAGTTCCGAGGACCAGTTGGTCGGCATGGTAAAGGTGGAGCAGGACAATCTCTTTGGGAATGGTCAGCGGCTGTCGGCCTCTGTAAAATTCGGCGGTAAGACCAATCAGCTCGACGTGAAGTTTACCGAACCGTGGCTCTTTGACAAACCGATCGCCGGCGACGTGCGAGCATATAAATGGAAGTACGAATGGGACGAATACACCAAGGACAGCTACGGCGCTGATGTGGGGATAGGGTTTCCGCTTGCAATGATTGATAGCTATACGAGGGGTTGGATAAAGTATTCTTTTGAGGACGCGGATATTACCGACGTTGATCCCTCGGCCTCGTTGGTCATAAGGGATATGGAAGGCAATAATGTAACGAGCGCCATGGATTTTACCATAACCAGAAACACCACCGACAGGCCATGGAATACGACCAAGGGTTCAATAAACAGCCTGTCGTTTGAATACGCAGGCGGATTCCTTGGAGGTACAAACTATTTTAATAAATATACCGGAAGATCGGCATGGTATTTCCCTCTGCCGCTCTCAACGGTTTTTATGTTGCAGGGAAGGGCCGGTTACATAGAGCAAAGGAGCGGAGGGAACCTTCCCGTATATGAGAAATTCTTCCTGGGCGGCATAAACTCAGTCAGAGGATTTGAGTTCGGCAGTATATCCCCAAAGGACCCGGCAACCGGTGACAAGATAGGGGGTGAGAAGATGATGGTCTTTAATTTGGAGTTCAGGTTCCCGCTGATAAAGGACCAGGGGATAATAGGACTGATCTTTTATGATGCAGGCAATGTATTTACCGCAGACCAGGATTATACCTTCCAGGACATCAGGCACAGTGCCGGTGTAGGAGTAAGATGGTATTCTCCGCTGGGCCCCCTTAGGCTGGAATGGGGCTATAACCTCGACAGGAAGGAGGGCGAGCCCGCAAGTAACGTTGAGTTCAGTATCGGTACCGTATTCTGATTTATTAACGGTTACGGGGCCAGTTTTTGCGTACGGCAGCCGGACGATGATGTTGCACGGGGATACGACTGACTCATTACAGGAGATCGGCCTCTTGCAATTGCCGGATGCCGAGACATGCCCTGTATCGGTGATAATATTACCCAATTTATCTAAAAACTATGGAGGATGGTGAATATGAAGTTTATTGGAAAAGCTGTGATTATGTGTTTTTGCGTCTTGATCTTTTCCGCGTCGGCCTATTGTGCGGAAAACCTGGTGATAGGCGTTGTTGATCTTCAAAAATGCATCACGGAATCGGCGGAAGGAAAGAAGATTTATCAGGAACTCAAGAAAAAGAAAGATGAGATGCAAAAGAAGCTGGATGTAAGGCAGGAAGAGCTTCTCAAGATGAAGGAAGAGATAGAAAAACAGAGTATGATGTTGAGCGTTGACGCAAGGGAAGACAAGGAGAAGACATACGAGAGAAAAAGACGCGAATTCAAGTATTATTATGATGATTTAAGTGAAGAGATGATGAAGGCAGAGCAGGAGGCACGTAAGGGGATACTTGTTGAACTTGAAAAGGTTGTAGCCGAGATGGGTGAAAAAGGTAAATACAGCATGATTTTTGAAAGGAGAAGCGGCGGTCTTATGTATAGTGACAAAGCTATTGATATCACGGATGAAGTGCTCAAGGCCTTCGATCAGCCGAAGAAAAGGTAAGATATGGCACCCGGATTGAGTCTGGATGAGATTGCTGGAGTCGTCCAGGGCAAATTGACAAGGAACCCTGAACTTATAATTAAGGGGGTTAACTCTCTTGAAGCCGCTGCCCAAGGAGAATTGAGCTTCTATGCCGATCATCGCTACAGGGATCACCTTGAAAAGACAAAGGCATCGGCTATTCTAGCAGGCGAACACGTAAAGATCTTCAATGGGCCACAGATTATTGTAGCAAACCCTGCGCTGGCGTATGCCAAGGTTGCCGCGTTGCTTGCGCCTCCTGTCCCGCGGTTTGGCGGTGTGAGCAGCCAGGCCTTTCTGAGCGATGATTGCGAACTGGGGAAGGACGTCTCCATCTTTCCTTTCGTGTATATCGGCAAGAGAGCTGTCATTGGCGATGGCTCCGCGCTTTATCCAGGCGTTTTTATTGGGGACGGTGTAAGGATTGGTAGAAAGACAACGCTTTATCCCGGTGTCACGGTGCTCCACGGGTGTCTTATTGGTGATAACGTAATCATCAATGCCGGGACCGTAATAGGCAGCGACGGATTCGGATTTGTAAAGGAAGGGGCTGTCTCAGTAAAGGTTCCGCAACTAGGTATAGTGCAGATAGATGACGATGTCGAGATAGGCGCCAATAACTGTATAGACAGGGCTGCCATAGGAAAGACATGGATCAAGAGGGGGGTTAAGACCGACAACCTCGTACAGATTGCCCACAACGTTGTTATCGGGGAGGATTCCATTATTGTAGCACTCACTGGTATTTCTGGCAGCGTCAAGGTGGGGAGCAGGGTTTTGATAGCGGGGCAGGTTGGGGTGGGTGACCACCTTGAGATAGGCGACGGCGCCATTATCGGTCCTAAGGCCGGAATAGCCAAATCCATCTCTTCCGGGGAGGTTGTTTTAGGGGCGCCGGCAATGCCCTATCGGAGCTTCATGAGATGCATCGGGTTGTTCGGACGGCTTCCGGAACTGGTTGACCGCATAAGGCGACTTGAAAAGGCCTTGGCTGAAGGCGCAAGCAAACATGAATGACGGGCTTACCGCCGCCCCTGATCATGAATATCCGTCGGGATAGGTATCGGATTTTAACGATAAGCCCGGGTGCCCTTTAATATTGTGAACCCGATCCGGATAACGACACCAGAAAAAATGGGGATTTTTTGTATCATTTCAACAATTGGGGGGAATGAACCTGGATTCCGGCTCCCGGATCGGGGTCAGCGACAGCCTTTGCCGGAATGGCGTAAAACGACAACTCCTTGTCATGCCAGCGAAAGCTGGAATTCAGAAGCGCGGCTGAGAAGTAAAATTCCCCAATTTATTGAGAAGTTACGAATTGTTAACGATAAAAATAACGAAGAGGTGAAGCAGAAGTGAAACTGCCGCTATTCTATGAGGATATAGTTCGTATCTTGCCCCACAGGTACCCTTTCCTCCTGGTTGACAGGATAACGGATCTTGAGCCGGGAAAAAGGGTGGTAGGCTTCAAGAATGTGACCGCCAATGAGTCTTTTTTCCAGGGTCATTTCCCCGGGAGCCCAATCATGCCCGGGGTTTTGATAGTAGAGGCAATGGCACAGGTGGGAGGAATACTCGCCAGGATTTCAGTTGCCGGAAGCCTTGACGTCGGGGCAGAGGACAAGGTCTTTTTCATGTCCATTGATAAGGTGAAGTTCCGAAAGCCAGTTGTTCCGGGGGACCGGCTTGTCTTTGAACTCGTTCCACTCAGAACCGGGACAAGGGTATGGAAGATGGCGGGAAAGGCTACCGTAGAGGGGAGGCTTGTTGCCGAAGCCGAACTGATGGCTACGATCGGATAGCCGTATAATCAGATCGAGGTCGATATCGCCATCTAAATTGAAATGAGTAGCTGAGGACAGAAGTAGCAGCTTGGTCACCGGGGCTTCAAGGGAATCTTTCGGGGATGTGCTGCCGATATTGGGAAGATGCTGATCCCGATCCTGAATAGAATAGTGATAAAGGAGTTAATCGTAACGTATGATCTCAAAAATACGGGTTAGGTGCGGATTGCAGGTCTGCGTGTCCTGATCTGCGAAAAGACATCTACCTCCCCGGTTTATTGAGATGATACAACGTAAAGAGACAACGCACATGGCGATTCATCCTACAGCTATTGTAGATAGAAATGCGGTCCTCGGGCGGAACGTGAGAGTAGGACCATATAGTATTATAGGAGGCAGCGTTACCATTGGCGACGGCACGCAGGTGGAAAGCCATGTGGTCATAGAGGGCGCTACTTCCATAGGAAAGGGAAACAGGATATTTCCCTTTGTCACCCTTGGTACCCCCCCTCAGGATGTGGGCTACATGGGGGAAGATACCCGCCTGATTATCGGGGATGATAATATCATAAGAGAGTGCTCCACAATGCACAGGGCAAGCACGAAAGAGGAGTGGGAGACGCGGGTGGGAAGCAGGAACTACTTTATGGCTTACAGCCATGTGGCCCATGACTGCCGTGTTGGGGACTCGGTGATACTGGCCAATTCGGTGAACCTGGCGGGGCACGCAAAGGTAGGTGATTTTGCCAGCATAGGGGGCCTGTCCGCGCTGCATCAGTTCGTGCGTATCGGGGCCTACGCTTTTATAGGGGGCATGACCGCTGTGGACAGAGATGTTCCTCCCTTTATGCTGGCGGCGGGTAACAGGGCGAAGCTTTACGGCCCTAATCGCAAGGGACTCAGTCGTCAGGGTTTTGCCGTGGAGGATGTGGACGGCCTCAAGGCGGCTTACAGGATAATATGGAGGGAATCAAAAACCTTTGAGGAGGGAATCTTACGGGTGAGAAATGAATTGCGGCCCTCGAAACTGATTGAACTTCTCCTGGCCTTTTTCGAGAATTCAAAAAGAGGGATCATCCGTTAGTCTGAAGATGCCGCAGGAAAAACCGGTACTGGGTCTGATTGCAGGAGGAGGCGCATTTCCTCTCAAGGTTGCGGAGGCGGCCCGGAGGATGGGATATGCCGTCCACTGCGTGGCTCATCATGGAGAAACCGATCCGGGTGTTGCCGAATTCGTGGACGGTATTACCTGGATAAGGCTTGGGCAGCTCGGCAAACTCATCAAGGCCCTGAAGAAGGGGGGCGCTACCAGGGCCGTGATGGCCGGAACCATAACAAAAAAGAGGATGTTTGAGGACATAAGACCCGACGTAAGAGCGCTTGCCCTTGCAACCAGGCTCGCCATATTCCATGACGATGATATCCTAAGGGCCGTGGCCGGAGAGCTTGCCTCCGAGGGTATAGAGATAATAAGTCCGACGGATTTCCTGCCTGACATAGTTTCACCGGCAGGCCTTCTAACGAGAAAAAGGCCTAGCGCATCCCAGAAGAAGGACATCTCCTTCGGATGGAAGATAGCAAAAGAATTGGGCCGGCTCGATATAGGCCAGTGCGTTGTAGTGCGTGACAAGACCGTGCTGGCTCTTGAGGCCATAGAGGGAACGGATGAAACCATCCGCAGGGGCGGAACCCTCGCAAGGGAGAAGGCCGTGGTGGTGAAGGTCTGTAAGCCCCGCCAGGATCAGCGTTTTGATCTTCCAACTGTCGGACTGCATACCATAAATGTAATGGCCGAGGTAAAGGCATCGGTTCTTGCGATAGAGGCAGGCAGGACCATCATTTTTGATAAGGATGATATGATAAGGGAGGCCGACCGCTTGGAGATGGTGATAACCGCCATTAACGGGCAGCTGCCTGATTGATAAATAGTATTATGACCTGTCGGAGACCCTGTGGGGGGAGGAAATTGGCACTGAAGAAGGTTCGCATCGGCGTGATAGGAGTAGGGCACTTGGGAACCTATCACTTGCAGAAATACAAAAACATGGAAGACGTTGAACTTGTAGGGATTGTGGATGTAAGCGAGGCAAGGGCGGCGGAGATAGCGGATAAATTCTGTACCAGGGTCTTCAGAAGCCACAATGAACTGCTGGACCAGGTGGAGGCAGTGAGCCTTGCAGTTCCGACTGAAGAACACTACGTGGTTGCCAAGGATATCCTTAACAGAAAAGTTCACCTGCTCATAGAAAAGCCCATTACCTACGATCTCACCCACGCCGATACCCTTATAGGGCTTGCGGACAAAAACGCCCTGGTTTTTCAGGTAGGCCTTGTCGAGAGATTCAATCCCGCCGTGGTAAGGATGGAAGAACTCCTTACCAAACCTGTCCTTGTGGAGTCACACAGGATGAATGAGTTCACTGTAAGGGGTATTGATGTGGATGTGGTGCTGGATCTAATGATACATGATCTTGACATCATACTTCATATCATAAAATCCGAGGTCCAGCAGGTTCACGCGGTGGGGATGTCAGTGCTCACAGGCAAAACGGATATCGCCAATGCTCGGCTTATATTCACGGACGGAACTGTTGCAAACCTTACCGCAAGCAGGGTCTCCAACAAGACGCTCAGGAAAATTCGTGTGTTCCAGCCTGATGCCTACCTGTCCGTGAACTGCGCAAAAAGGAAGATAGGCGTCATAAGGCTCGATGGGCAGACCAAGGACGCACATGGGTATCCCCAGGTAAGCACCAAAGAGACCCTTTTTACGGACAGCGACCCGCTTGCCGATGAGATAGCCTCATTTGTGCGGGCCGTAGCCAGCCGCGGAAAGCCGGTAGTGACCGGCAGAGACGGTAGAAAAGCGCTTGCGGTGGCACTTCAGATCATCGGCCAGATAGAGAGGGGAATTAAAGATTATCAGCCATATTGACGGTTCCCAGCGCTCATTTGAGATCGTGATGGTTGCCGGCGAGGCATCCGGAGACATCCACGGTTCAAGGCTTGCGGCGGAGATCAGGAGGATGTCCCCGCAGACTGTAATCAGAGGTATGGGCGGTCCTGCCATGGCGAGGGAAGGAGTAGAGCTGCTCATTTCCTCATCCGATGTCTCCGTAGTCGGATTAACTGAGGTCCTAACCAAGCTTCCGGCCTTACGAAAGGCCATGAATACGCTTAAGACCTTCCTCAAAAAAAGACGTCCTGATCTCATCATCCTGATAGACTATCCGGAATTCAATTTACATCTTTCAGGCTGTGCCAGCCGCCTTGGCATACCTGTTCTCTACTACATAAGCCCGCAGATCTGGGCCTGGCGAAAAGGCAGGATCAAAAAGATCGCACGGAGGGTCTCACAGATGGCGGTGATCCTCCCCTTTGAAGAGGATTTTTACAAAAAGGCCGGTATAAAGGTGACTTATGTGGGTCATCCGATTATGGACGCTTGGCCTTTCCCTGTTCTTGAGGCTGAGGAGGATTTACGGCTCCTCAGGCCCGTAATAGGGCTTTTGCCGGGAAGCCGCATAGATGAGGTTAGGAGACTCCTACCGGAGATGCTCAAGGCAGGGGATATCCTTTCACGCCGCTACAGGGACTTATCCTTTGTCCTTCCGGAGGCGGATTCCCTTCCCTCCGGCTTGATTGATTCGTGTTTGAAGAAGACATCCCTCAAAGTCGAGGTGATTAGGTCCGGCATTTATCAGGCCCTCACGAAATGCCATGCTGCTATAGTTGCCTCCGGCACTGCAACGCTCGATACCGCAATAATGGCCGTGCCGATGGTTATCGTTTATCGCGTATCGCACCTTTCATACATTGTAGGCCGGATGGTGATTGACGTGCCTTTTATAGGACTTGTGAACCTGGTGGCAGGGGAGGAGGTTGCGCCCGAGCTTATACAGGGGGAGGCAACCGCGTCAAATATGGCTGACAGGATTGTGAGTCTTCTGGAGGATGAAGGACTCAGGAGAAGGACAATAGAAAAGCTAGGCGATGTCCGTAAGAGGCTTGGAACGGGGGGCGCATCAAGCCGTACGGCGGAGATTGCCCTGGAGATGATGGGTCGGAACAGCATAATTCTGAGCCGCGGAAAGACATGGCTGCAGAGATGGGAGACCAGAAAATGACTGTGCCCTTTACCTTTGCTGGTAGCCCAAGTCATAGGCCCTTCCAGCGCTCGGGAAACAGAAATTTTCCGGTAGGTGCGGTTTCAACCGCACACATGAGCGAAGGTATTTGATATGATGGGAACCATTCTTGTTGTGGACGACGAAGAAGACATCCTTGAATCTCTTAGGGGGATTTTCTCTGACGAGGGCTATGAGGTTGTGACGGCCGCGGGCGGCGGAGAGGCCATCGCCAGGATTGAGGCGGTCATACCCGATCTTGTCCTTCTGGATATCTGGATGCCCGATATGGACGGGATAGAGACCCTGCGCAGGATCAGGGATGCCTACCCTTATCTTCAGGTTATAATGATGTCAGGGCACGGGACAATAGAAACCGCGGTAAAGGCTACTAAGGAAGGTGCCTATGATTTTGTTGAAAAGCCCCTTTCCCTGGATAAACTGCTTATTTCCGTGAACAAGGCCCTTGAACACGCAAGGCTTGAACAGGAGATTGGTATCCTGCGGAAAAGGGATGAGGGCAGGTACAGCATAACCGGAAGGAGCGAGGCGATACTGGAACTAAAGGAGCAGATCAGGGTGGTCGCCCCTACAAATGCCTGGGTTCTCATATTGGGCGAAAACGGGACAGGCAAGGAGATCGTGGCCCATAATATTCACCGTCAAAGCAGGCGGAGCGGGAAAGCGCTTGTGGAGGTCAACTGCGCCGCCATACCGGATGATCTTATAGAGAGCGAACTCTTCGGCCACGAGAAAGGGGCCTTTACCGGGGCCACAACCATGAAAAAAGGTAAATTCGATCTGGCGCACGAAGGCACTATTTTCCTTGATGAGATAGGGGATATGAGCCTGAAGGCTCAATCCAAGACCCTGCGCATACTTCAGGAGCAGAAATTCGAAAGAGTAGGGGGCGCAAGGACCATAAAGGTGGATGTGAGGGTGCTGGCCGCTACCAACAAGAACCTGGAAGACGAAAGGGCGAAGGGTTCCTTCCGAGAGGATCTCTATTTCCGCCTGAATGTCATACCGATGCGGGTTCCTCCCTTAAGGGAGAGGCTCAATGATATCCCTGAACTGGTGGAGGAGTTTGTCAGGGAGTGTTCGCTTGAGGCCAATGTCCAGCCGAAGCGTTTTGCGGAGGAGACCCTTAAGATCATGAAGGGTTACGGATGGCCCGGCAATGTGAGAGAGTTAAGAAATCTTGTTGAAAGGCTTATGATAATGGTACCTGGTCCTGAGGTAAGACCTCAAGACCTGCCTCAGCCTTACAGCAGGGAGGCGGGTATAAAGGAAGGACTTATGGATGCGGCCTTTGCCGGAAATCTCAAGGAGGCGCGTGCCTCTTTTGAAAAGGCCTATATCGAACAGAAACTGAGGGAATTTAACGGAAATATCTCCCAGACCGCTGACGCGATAGGAATAGAGAGAAGCAACCTGCACCGGAAGATAAAGGCATTCGGTCTGGAGGGCTTCAAGTTGTAGAGGGCCTGTCTGCCAGATCTAGAATCGCCCGCCACAGTTCCTCTTTTCCCATGCGTGTTTTGGAGGAGAAAAGGGCCGGCTTGATCTTAATACCGTGGGAGGCCAATTGACGTGAGATGGTCGCAAGCCTTTTTGATGCTTCATTTCTTGATATCTTGTCGGTCTTGGTAAGGACATGTATCTGAGGCAGAGCATAGTGATCGAGCCAGGACATAAGATCCGTGTCCATCTGGGAGATATCCCTTCTTATGTCCAGGATAACGACCACTCCCTTAAGGTTTACTCGAAGCCTGAGATAGTTTTCAATCATGACCTTCCACGCGGCCTTTTCAGCGGGAGGAACCCTGGCAAAGCCGTAGCCCGGGAGGTCCACCAGAACTATCCGGCCGTCAACGGCAAAGAAATTAATCAGCCTTGTCCTTCCGGGCTGTGAACTCGTCTTTGCGAGATTCTTTCGGTTTACAAGCGTGTTTATAAGAGAGGACTTGCCGACATTGCTTCTGCCGGCAAAGGCGATCTCTGGCAGTGAAGGCTCGGGATATTGGCCTTCATTGACTGCGCTCAGAATAAAGCTTGCGTCCATCTATCTTGCTCTCAGGAACTCCGCTATCCTGCGGATTCCTTCCTCGATCTTTTCAACGGAGTTGGCATAGCTGAATCTAAGATGGCCCTCCGCGTTTTGCCCGAAATCAATTCCCGGGGCCACTCCGACGTGCGCCTTTTCCAATATCTCAAAGGCAAGGGCGTAAGAGTCCTTCGCAAGATGCCGCGCGTTCACCAATACATAAAAGGCTCCGGAAGGTTCGACGGGAATGGAAAACCCGATTGACCTGAGACCATCAAGGAGTAGCTTCCTGCGCCGGTCATAGGTCAATCGCATCTTCTCTGCGTCCTCTTTTGCCTTTGTCAGAGCGGCAATACCGGCCCACTGAGATACACTGCCGGCGGATATGAAAAAGTTTTGCTGAACCTTCTGAAGGGGGCGCACAAATTGCCGAGGTGCTATTATATAGCCGAGCCGCCAGCCGGTCATGGCGAAGCGCTTTGAAAAACCGTTAAGCACGAAAGCCCCGTCTGTGAACTCAAGAGCTGAATGCGCCTTTTCTCCATATACAAGACCGTGATAAATCTCATCTGAAATTACCGGTATCCCAAGCGCTGTTATCTCCTCCATGGCCCCTGCGGAGAGAAGTGTCCCCGTGGGGTTGGCAGGCGAGTTTATGATGACAGCCCTTGTTCTGGCGGTGATCTTATCCCTTATTGAAGCGGCATCCATCTGAAAACCGTCTTTTTCGTCAATAGCCACAAAGACAGGATTTGCTCCAAGGAATCTGGCGAAGTTGGGATAACAGGGATAATGTGGATCGGACATTATTATCTCGTCTCCCTCCTCAAGAAGGGCGGCGAAGATCATGAAAAGCGCGGGTGAGGTGCCGGATGTGACAATGATCTGATCGGGGTCTATTTCCACCCCGTATTCCTCTGAATAAAGAGCGCATATTTCCTTCCTCAGATCGGGGATTCCCAGACTGTGCGTATAATGGGTCTCCCCCCTTCTGATTGCATCCTGGGCCTCTTCGCAGACGCATAGGGGGGTCGCAAAATCCGGCTCCCCTATCTCGAGATGGACTATGTCGCAGCCTTCCTGTTCAAGCCGGTGCGCCTTCTCCAGGACATCCATAACAATGAAGGGCGGGATATCCAGGGTCCTTTTTGTGGGATGCATCATATCACCTTGTTGAGGGAGTATTCTATGATGCCCTGCGCCCCTGCCTGGATAAGTCGAGGTATGAGGTCCCTGACCTGTTTTTTTTCAACGACCACTTCCAGGGAGACCCATTTGGCGTTATAGAGTCCGGCAACGGTTGGAGCGTTAAGGCTCGGCAGAAGCCCGATAATCTCCTCGATCTTTTCTTGCGGCAGGTTCATCTTAAGCCCCACCATGTTTTCAGCCTTCAAGGCACCCTTTAAAAGGAGTATAATCTGCCCGATTTTTTCCCTTTTCCATGGGTCCTTATAAGAGTTCCTGTTGGCTATAAGCTGGGTGTTTGTCTGCATGAGGTCGCGCAATATGCGCAGGCCGTGCGCCCTTATGGTGCTTCCTGTCTCTGTTACTTCCACTATCGCGTCGGCAAGCCCCGCTACAACCTTTGCCTCGGTTGCGCCCCAGGAAAACTCCACCTTCACGTCAATATTTTGCTCCCTGAAGTATTTTTTTGTAAAATTCACGAGTTCGGTCGCGATCTTCTTCCCCCTCAGATCTTCAAGGGACCGGGCAGGCGAGTCTGCCCCTACCGCAAGCACCCACCTTGCCGGGTTCTGGCTCACCTTTGAATAGATGAGATCATCCACTACAAGCACATCCGATTCATTTTCCTCTGTCCAGTCCTTGCCGGTGAGTCCTGCATCTATGGTTCCGCTTTCGACATATCTGCTCATCTCCTGGGCGCGGCAGATGCTCAGTTCGATGGCGTCGTCATTGATATCTGGGAAATAGCTTCTTTCATTAACCGTGATCTTCCAGCCTGATTTCTCGAAAAGATGGATCGTTGCATTCTGTAGGCTTCCCTTGGGAATGCCGAATTTCAGTTTGTTCATTTGCCGTAAACCTTTCTTGGATCAAAAATCGGCTCTCCAATGATAGTGAATGAGCCGTCTCCATCAACCTTCTTGTGGAAGCAGCTCTTGTGCCCTGTGTGGCACGCGGCCCCTCCCACCTGCACGACCTTGAAAAGGACCGTGTCATTATCGCAATCAACTCGAATCTCTCTTATCTTCTGCACGTTTCCGGATGTGCCTCCCTTATGCCATATTTCCTTTCGCGAGCGACTCCAGTAGTGGGCCTCACCTGTCTCCAGGGACTTTTTCCACGACGCCTCGTTTATGTATGCGAGCATCAACACCTCTCCGGATGTCTCCTCCTGGGCAATAGCCGGCAAAAGCCCATTTCCCTTATTAAAATCAAGTTCTATCATGAAACCTGCTCTCCTCCATATTTTATAACTGATCAGGTTGTCAGGTTCACGGTTAATCGGCTTTCGTTCTCCATGTTTCTCATAGCTCTCTAACCTTGAACCGTGAACCCCTGAACTTTGAACCTGAATAGCTGCCATATTTGTAAGCTATCATAGGAGCCCACGGCGCTCCCAGGCGATCAGATAAATGGCGCCATATCTTACCATAGAAGGATGCCGGTGCAAGACAAAAGAACTCACTTCAGAGCGATTCAAGCCACTGGCCCTTTAATTGGCCGCAGGCGGCGCCGATGTCCTGCCCTTTGCTCTTCCTTATGATGGCTGTGAAGTGCTTTCCTATGAGGATATTCTGGAATTCAATGACCTGCTCAGGATTAGGGGCGGACATATCAAGACCCTTGTGGGGGTTAAGCGGGATGAGGTTTATCTTGGCCCTCATTCCGGCAAGGAGTCTTGAAAGCCTCAAGGCGTCTTGATCCGAATCATTTACGCCCGCGATGAGGATATATTCAAACGTAAGCATCCTCCTGTTAGGGAGGGGAAAAGACCTGCATGCCTCCAGGAGTTCCTTTAACGGATATTTTCGGTTTACAGGCATGAGACGGCTTCGCGTCTCATCATCTGAGGCGTTGAGTGAGACTGCAAGGTTGACTCTCGCCTCTTCGCCGAGCCTCTTTATCTCAGGAACAATCCCGCTTGTTGAAAGAGTTACCCTCCGGCAGGAAAAATTAAGGGCATCCGATGCTGTTATATTGTTTACTGCCTTTATGACCTCGTCAAAATTCGCCAGCGGCTCACCCATGCCCATAAAAACTACATTGGTCAGGTCTTCAGGTCTGCCGGTTGTTTCCTTGAGAAAACGCCTTACCTGAACCACCTGATCAACGATCTCAGAAGACTTGAGATTCCTGGTAAAGCCCTGCTTTGCGGTAAGACAAAACCTGCATCCCATGGTGCACCCGGCCTGGGAAGATATGCATACGGTGAAGTGATCCTTTTCAGGTATGAGAACCGATTCAACAAGCACCCCGTCTTCCAGCCGGAAGAGAAACTTCCTTGTCCCGTCGCTTGATAGCCTTGTCTGGGCTATGTGGCAATGCTCTATTGCTGCAAAATCCTTGAGAAGGCTCCTCACATCCTTGGAAAGAGAGGTCATCTGATCAAAAGAGCCTGCAAGTTCCTTAAAGAGCCAGTGTCGAATCTGCCTTCCCCTGAATGGAGCAAGCTCCATTTCCTTTGCCCACAGTTCCGTTTCGGACTGGTTCATGCCCTTAAGCTCACTCTGCACTTGCGCACTCTCCCCTTGCGAGGGCTGAGGGATCCTTGCACATGGTTCTGAGCTTTGCCAGTTCCCAGACGTAGTCATAGATGTGCAGCCCCTTGCTTGATGCGATTATCTCTCCGTCTTCCACCTCGATTGCGGCCGCCATGTATTCCTTGAGGAGCTGAAGGGCCCCCAGATTGGCCGGAAATCCGTTCCAGAGATCCCAGGACCTGAAATAGATGATGAAATGAAGTCTGCCGTCTCTTATCCTTGTGTCAATGCCTCTCAGGCAGGGGGGGTCTCGCAGATAAATACTCTGCGGGTCTCCAACCGTCATATAGGCCTGGTTCGTTCCAAAGCCATCCTCCCTGTACATCCTTATAACCTCTGCTATCTGCGGCTCGAGGTAGGCTCCATAAGTATAGTCTTCCCCAGGTTGTTTTTTGGAGGTCATAAGATACGGAAGATATTCCTCAAGATATCCCTCGGCCACGGGGTTCGGTATGCCGAGTGCCGGGGGGATGTCCGGAAGAAGCGGCCTTACGCCTGGATACTTTATTCTGATTGTTACGTAATCGAACTCAAGGCGCTTTTGACCCTCATAGCTCCCCCTGTCAATGACATATCTGTGTCCTGTCTCCAGTATCCTGTAAACGCATTGAAACCATGCATCGGGTAGATCCCTTGCCTCAATGAACTCAGGATTCATCCTGCTTCCACCTTTCTTTATAATTTATTCTGATGCACAATCATTCGATCCATCTTAGCACATTTTGATGCCCTGCGCCTTGCAAAAAATCAGTAGCTGTTGTAATCCATTTCCCGCGCTTAAAGAGATGGATATTATGGAAGGCCCTGTCCGGCCAAGCGCTGCGCAGTGCATTTTTTATGAAAGGAGAAACAGTTTATGTCTGAAAAAACCTGGCGGGGGATTAGAAAAATAGCAGTCATAGGGGCCGGGGCCATGGGCGCCTTTTACGCGGCAAAATTTTTTGATATGGACCCTGGCTCCGTCTTTTTGATAGCAAATGGTGAAAGATATACAAGGCTAAAAAGTGGAGGAATAGTTGTTAACGGCAAGAGGTATGACATCAGGGTCAAGGCCCCGGCGGAAGGCACCGATCCTTTTGATTTGATATTATGCGCCGTAAAGCATCATCAGCTTGATTCGGCAATAGAAGATATGCGCCCCCTCGTGGGGGATGATTCCATAATAATTTCCGTTATGAACGGTATTGACAGCGAAAAAAGGATAGAAGCCGCTCTGGGCAAAGGCAAAGTGCTTCTTTGCGCAGCGGTTGGCATTGACGCGGTAAGAGATGAGAACAGCGTAACATATTCCAAGGAAGGCAAACTTGTCTTCGGAGAGGCCTATAACGCAAGCCTTAGTGAACATGTATTGAGACTTCAGAACCTCTTCATCCGGACACGGATACCCAATGAGATACCTCAGGATATGACCAGGGCCTTGTGGTGGAAATTCATGGTAAACGTGGGCGTAAATCAGGTATCGGCGGTTCTGAAGGCCCCGTACGGAGTGTTCCAGCGCTCGGAGGATGCCTCGTACCTGACGGATATGGCCATGATGGAGGTCATTGAAGTAGCAAGAAAGGAAGGCGTTGATCTCAAGGCAGATGACATATCAAAATGGAATGAGGTGGTGAAGGGGCTTTCTCCTGACGGGAAGACCTCCATGCTTCAGGACGTGGAGGCCGGGCGCAGGACTGAAGTGGATATGTTCGCCGGGAGAGTCATTGAACTTGGCCAGAAGCACGGCCTTCCCACCCCGGTCAATCAGGTACTCTACAGATGCATCAGGGTTATTGAAAGCGGCTTTTGATGAAGAAAAAGAATCTGACTTCGAAAATATACCACGCTGTTCCATGGGGGCCGGTATCGGTATCGGTATCGGTATCGGGATCGGTGCCGCAATCGCAGTCGAGAAGAGCAGACCAGGCTTATTGTTAAGAGACGATACCGATGCCGACCCCGAAAAAGCTTCGGGAACAGAGAAGAGATTGAAAGAGGATTTTCATCCTCGGGGGCGAAACAAATGGTGTTATGAACGTTTGGATATTGATACCGATGTCGGCTCTTTCATCCGCTGATGTCTGCAGGTTCTAGAGAGGGGTGCATGCTAAAGGAAGAAGGGGATTCCAAACAGGGCATAAGACAAATGTTTGGAAGAATCTCTGGGCGCTACGACCTCATGAACAAGCTTATCACCATGGGGATGGAAGGGCGCTGGAAGAGACTTGTCGCTCGGCTTGCGGCTTCGCCGGGGCAGTCGATGCTTCTTGATGTGGGCGCAGGCACAGGCGGCATAGCTCTTGAGGCTAGACGCATTAACCCTTCCCTGGAGGTGATCGCACTTGATTTCAGCATCCCGATGATGGAAAAGGGCCGCCTGAAAGAGATGGGAGCTACAATTGGATGGTGCGCTGGCGATGCCCTGAATCTTCCCTTTGGCGACATGATTTTTGACGCTGTCACATCAGGCTATCTCATAAGAAACGTCCCAGGCCCCCTTTTAGCCTTCAAGGAGCAGTACAGGGTACTGCGGCCCGGAGGCAGGGTGGTATGCCTTGACACCTCCCCTCCTGGCAGTGCAAGATTAGCTCCTGCTGTAAAATGGTACTTGAGGCTTGTTATCCCAATGCTTGGAAGCCTCATAGCCGGAGACCGCTCAGCTTACTGCTATCTTGCGTCATCCACCGAGAGCTTCATGACCCCTGAAGAGGTCGCAGGCATAATGACGAAAGCCGGCTTTGAGAATGTCAGGTACTGGCCGCAGATGCTCGGTACCCAGATGATCCTTACGGGTATCAGGCCTGAGGCAGATTAAGAAGCCAGGGCTGCATCGAAAAGACACCCTCCGCCACGCCCTTATCCCGAAATGGGATAGGAAAAGCTTGCCGTGCCTTCATCGGGGATTGGAAATATTCATGCTAGGGGGCGAGAAAATCTTTCTGTCATAAGCCGATAATATCTTATTTCTTGCTGAAGACTTCCTTCAGGACATCCGTAACCCTTGCACCAGGATCGTTTCTTATCTTTTTTTCCTCTTCGCTCAGCATGGTGAAAAGGCCGTCCAAGGTCCCTTTGGTTACATAGTCATCAAGATTAAATGACATGGTATCAGCAAACGGTACCTTTTTTACCGCATCCTCCAGGTCCATATATTTTTTGGTTACGCCCACTGCCTGCATGGATTGCTTTACGAAAGGCTTGAACTGTTCGGACAGTGGATTAAATGTCTTTTCCTTGAAATAGCGGGTCGCGGCAGTGTCGTCGCCCTTAAGGATAGCCTCTGCGTCGTCCACGCTCATCTCCTTTAAGGACTTCAGAAATACATCACTTGCAAGAGGCGCCGCCTTTTCAGCCGCTTTGTTCATGCTCTCTTCAAAGGCATCCAGTTGTTCCCCATAGCCAAAAGTGCGCAAGACCCCTTCGGCCTTCTTGACGGATGGCGGGACCAATATCTTTATGGCCTCGTTTTTCAGATAACCTCCGGGTTTGGAGACAATGGCAACGGCATTTTGCGTCCCTATCCTGAGCGCCTCCTTAAGGCCTTCAATGACCTTGGAGGCTGAAAGTTTCTCCTGCGATGGCAAAGCTCCCTTGATCCCCTTGAGGATATCTGCGAATTGCCCCTGTGCCTCAGTGGCTCTTAAAGCGGTCAAGAGGAAAGTTACAATGAGGGCCATGAGAAAAAGTCTTGTTGACACAAATGGTTTCATGTTATCACCCCCTAAGAATATCATCTCTTCTACCGGTCATGCCCTTTTGGGGCACAACGAAGCATGATAATCATCCCCGCCCATCTATCACCCGTCAAAATTAAGGGATAAAGGGGACACCTGCGCAGAGTGTACCATTTCTCTTGCTCGCCAATATGTATAATGGATGCTTCTTACCCAATATCCGCACCGATTCTCCTGGATTCCGGCTGAGGGCATGCCTGAATGACGGAATAGACCTCTGAAGACGCTTCAGGATTATTTATTTCCCTCATTTCCAGCCTTTGGAACCTACAAGTACGCAAAAACTGGATGAATCAATAATATTCTATCACGGATATTTTGGTATTTAAAAGCATAGAATTCATGAGACTCAATTCGGATTGAGCACTAGAACTCCTTGATCTCCTCGTTATCAAGTGGAATAACCTCATGGGGTTTGACCTCATTACCCTTGGGGAGTGCAGGCCTTTGCAGGTCCCTTTTCACAAGCGCGCTTTGAGTTTCTTCGTAGAGTCTTTCTGAAGGCCTTGATGCCTTTTTAGCGCTTCGGCCTGCCCCCTTTTCAGTCGTCCCGCTTACCAAAGAGAACATCTCGCCCACGTAAACCTTCATCTCCTCTGCCTGGGCATTCATCTCCTCTGAGGCAGAAGCTGATTCCTCCGCGTTTGCCGCAACCTGCTGAACCACCTTGTCCATCTCCGCCACGGCCTTGTTGATCTGCTCTATACCCTGGGCCTGCTCATTTGAGGCTGCCGCTATCTCGCTAACCAGTTGCGACACCTTCTGACCCATGGTTGCGTTGGTCTTCATGGCCTCCACTACCTGGCTATTCAGTTGCGAGGTCTCCTTTATGCGCTTGTTTGATTCTTCGATGAGATTGTTGGTGTTCTTTGCCGCCTCGGCGGCCCTCATGGCAAGATTTCTCACCTCATCTGCGACTACGGCAAATCCCGCCCCGGCCTCGCCGGCCCTGGCCGCTTCAACCGCCGCGTTCAGGGCAAGGAGATTGGTCTGGAAGGCTATCTCGTCAATGGTCTTGATGATCTTTCCTGTCTCATCCCCTGCCTTGACGGTCTTTGCAATAGCATCCTGCATCTGAGTGAGTCTTTCTTCAACGAGCCTGAAGTTTGCGCCCACCTCCTGCCTCATGATCTGATCGCACTGTGTGGCGTTGTCTGCGTTTTGTTTGGTCATGGAAGACATCTCTTCAAGAGAAGATGACGTCTCCTCTATGCTTGCCGCCTGCTCGCTTGCCCCTTCGGCAAGAGACTAGCTTGCGGAGCTTACCTGGCTTGATGCGGACGCCACCTGCTCTGCAGCCTGGTCAAGGCCCTCTGTGATCCTGTTTATCGGTTTGGTGATAGACCTGGTGATGAAAAATCCAAGGAACATAGCAAGGATAACGCCAATGATCATCGCAATCAGGCTGAAGGCCTTCATAAAGTTTGCGTTGCCTGCCTCGCTTTTTACCGTCTCAGCGGCGACATTGGCGTTTAAGGCTATGAGCTTGTCGAGAAGTTCATATGCCTTCTGCTGGGCTGCCCTCGCAACGGTCACGCCCTGGTGCTCCATTTCACGGGCCATTGTGAGATCTTCATTCGCAAGGCCCTTGAGAGCCGTCAACTTGTCAAAAACCATGTTCATGGGTGGAACCATCTGCGATTCATAGATGCTGGCTGCATCCTCATATTTTCCTGTGGAAGCAAGACGTTTTATGTTGACGATGGCGTCATGAAATCGTTTGTGAGACTCTGAAGCCTTCTCGATCAGGCTCTGGGCCGTTGTATTCGATGTTTTGAAGGTAGAAAGCCATTTGCCGAAATCGCAATCCGTGTGGCTTTCACCTCCGGAAAATGCTTCTTCATATTTAAGAAGAGTAAGAGTGGCGGCAACCAGTTTGTAGTGATCAGAGCTGAAGAGCTCAATCTTGCCGGCAAGCTCATAGGGGTCTCCCAGATCAAGCGCGTCAATCTTCTTGGTTATCTCCAAAAACTTGTTGTTCTCTTCCCTCCATTTCTCCCATGCAGGCACAAAATCCTTCCAGAGGAGGGCCTCCTCCGGGGTCTGGGGTAGGGGCTCATATATCTTCCATGCCTCCTCATAGGCCTTTCTATCACTTGCTATGTTTTGATATTGACGCTGTCTTAGCGTCTTTTCCAGGCCCAAATCCATAAGTGTCCTTTGAGCGGCCTTGATACTATTGGCTGCCAACTTGATTGCCTGAAGGCTCTGAACGCTGGATAGCCTCACAATCCCAATCTCTTTAATTGCCTTATCGCTTTGTAGCGTCCCGTAATACCCTGAAAAGCCCAGAAGAAGAGTTACAAAGGCTACCCCTGCAAAAGAAAGCATCAGTTTAGTTGCAAGCTTCATGTTGCTTTTCACTGCTTTTACCTCCAATTCAGTTTATAGGAGAATCCCACCCAACCTTCTTTTGTCTCCTTATAGGACTATCAGTAAGCATCAGCCGATCCCAGCTTCCTTTACTGCCCGCGTCTTAAAGACAATGCTTGTCAAGAAGCGCTTCATACTTAAGTTGTATACCAAAACGATAAAGGCCTTCTTCGCTCTAAATGATCGCCCGGAAATTTTTCATAAGGCATCGTCACAAATTAACTATTGCAAAATATGTTTTGGAGAAATGGTGTAATTCCATTCCCCATGAAATGAATTACGCTGTATGTTAATGCCTGCTAACTCTTCATCAGATACTTTTATTCCTCTGGGATAGATATTGTCATCAAGTTGGCAATGAACTTTTAACCCGGTTTTATTGCTTGTGGCTGCAATCAGTTTTACGATAACTTCATGACTGATCAATGGTTTCCCTCGCCAGTTCTGGCTTATAAAAGCAAACAGCCTATGTTCTATTTTGTTCCATTTACTCGTTCCCGGCGGGAAGTGGCTTACATGGATTGACAGTCCCGTTTCATCTGCAAGGTCTTGAAGTTTCAATTTCCATAGTCTTACTCTGTAGCCATTACTTCCCCCTCCATCGGCCGTAACCATAAGTTTACTGGCATTCGGATATAGCTCCTTTCCCATGGAGTACCACCAGCGTCTTATGCTCTCAACGGCAAAAGTTGAAGTGTCATGATCAATCCCAACATTCACCCATCCGAGATTGTTGGCTATATCATAAATGCCATAAGGGGCGACCCGACCCAGTTCGGCAATCTTGAAATCATGAACCCGTACTTTTTCAGGGTCCCCCTTTGGACGAAGCTCCTTACCGCCATTCTTGAAATCACCAACAAGTTCCTTCTTTTTGGTGTCCACAGAAATGACTGGCTGCTCTATAGACTGGAATTCTTTAACGTTCTTATTAATAAACTCAAACTGCGCGTTACGATCAGGATGAGATTCGCCTTCCAACGTTTTGCGATTCGACTGAAGACTGTAATCCATCTCATGCAACAACTCGGCTACCATCCGATGGCTGGTTTTGTGCCCCATCCGGTTCAGTTCATCTGATAACTTACGAACACTCTTACAACTCCAGCGTAAAGGAGATTCAGGATCACCTCTGGTTACAGGCTCTATCAGTGACTCAAGGTCCTTCTTGAGTGTGGTATCTATCTCTACGGTTCGCTTACGTCCTCCACCTTCCTTGCGAATCCGTCCCGGGGGTAATTGCTTCTCTTTCGCTTGTTCATAGTCATCATATCCGCTGGCAATAGCGTTGCGAGATACACCTGTAGCCCTCGAAACAATTGATACGCCTCCATATCCTATAACTTTAGCCTCAGCGGCCAGATACAATCGTCGCTGGCGCTCATCCAAAAATGGTGATACTAAAGTATATCGCTGGTTGATCATATCTGTATCCATGAACCCAGTATATCATGGATTAGTTAGATTGCAATAGTTATTTTGTGACGACTCCTAAGGAGAAAATCTATTGTATATCAAGGACAAGGATATTGAAGAATACTTCATTAGGCAAGAGCCTTTTTATGTCTCTACCGGAGATGAGATAAACGTTTTTACCAGGGCATGGGAAAATAGACTCCCTGTGCTTCTCAAAGGTCCAACTGGCTGCGGCAAGACCCGGTTTGTGGAATATATGGCCTGGAGGCTGGCAAGACCGCTTGTGACCGTCGCTTGCCATGATGATCTTACGGCAGCCGACCTTGTGGGACGGTATCAGATAAAAGGAGGCGACACAGTCTGGGTGGACGGACCCCTCACAAGGGCCGTAAGAAGCGGCGCTCTTTGTTATCTGGATGAGATTGTCGAGGCCAGAAAGGATACAACCGTAGTAATTCATCCCCTTTCCGATGACAGGCGCATCCTTCCTGTGGAAAAGCTCGGGAAAATTGTAGAGGCGGCCCCTGAATTCATGCTGATCATATCCTACAATCCAGGCTACCAGAGCGTGATGAAGGACTTAAAGCCAAGCACCCGGCAGAGGTTTGTCTCTCTCGAGTTTTCATACCCGGAGGAAGATTTGGAGAAAAAAATTGTTTCCAAAGAAGCGGGTGTTTCGGACGACACGGCGGCGGCTCTGGTAAAGGTGGGGAGGATGACCCGCAATCTTAAGGAAAAGGGGCTTGTGGAGGGCGCAAGTACCAGGCTCCTAATCCACGCCGGAAAACTTGCCGCATCCGGAATTAGCCCTGCCGACGCCTGCAGGTATGCCATAACCGGCACCCTCAGCGATGACAAAGAGATGGAGGCTGCCATAAGTGAGATGGTTGCCGCCGTATTTTAGTCCGCCATACTGACGCCGGGGACTCTATGAGCGAATACAGCCTTAAGATACTTTCTCTTTTCCCTGTGCCTTTCTATACGGATAGAAGGATATATTTTGAAGGAGATCTGGAAGAAGAGGGAATTGATAAGGCTCTGGATGATCTTGGAGCTGAAAGGGCAGATGCGGTCATGGAAGCCGCAACTACCCTGTCTGCTGTCAAGCCTGAGCTGGCATTCCATCTCTTGCAATCGCTTGATAGCATAGGGCCCTTGATAGAAGCAGGTCAGCTAGATCTATGGACAAGGGCGGTCCTGGATCTCTATGACTCCCAGGGGCTTATGCCGGCAAGGGATTTCATAAGGTTCGGGAAGGATCATCCCCTTTTCAATCGCTATTGGGGGAAAGGAATATCATTGCGGGAACTGGGCTCTGTCCTTGAGACCTATCTGAACTCCCTGGGTAAAGAGCATGTTTCGATAAAGGAATCAAATAGTCACTACACGGATACATCATTCATCTACCTCCCGGAGAGGCTTACAATCTTTTCTGCCTCAGACAAGGCGAGGCTGCTTTATAAGGCTATGGCTACTTGCAGCTACGCGCAGATCGCTCTGGGGACTTATCGCCTTGATCTTTCAAGTATCGCACCTGTCGCCGATGCACTCAGGCAGAGGTATTCATGCCGGGAGGAAGGGGAGGTATTGTCGGATCTTAGAAGGTTTTTCGGTCTTTTCCCAAATTCTGATCTGGCGGCCGATATATTCGGTCTTGTTGAGACCGTGCGGATCGAGGCATGGATGATCCATAATCTTCCGGGTCTATACAGAAGATTGGCTATTCTCAAAAGAGATATTCTCGCGGTCAGGCCGGATATTCTTAACGCATCAGAGATGAGCAATACGATTGATCAGGCGGCCCGCTGGTGGCTTGGGCTTAAGGAAGCCAAGTGCCCCAGAGTTATAACTGATAAGCTGAAAAGTTTTTTTGAAAATGATTCACGGGTCGAGGATACCGCACGTTTGACGTCGGATTTATACAGGATTTTTAGTGTCCTTGAAGGACCATACATGCCGGTCGCCGCCTTGCTCTACTCTGGCGAGTTGAGGCCTGAGGAGGCTCAAAGAGAGAGGCTCAGAAGGCGCGAGTCAACACGCGTTGAGTTTAGAAAGGAACTTGAAAAACTCATATGTGATCTTGGGCCTGAAGAGGAGGTGCGCATCTCTGTTCCTCCATCCGGAAAATCCAGCCGATCAGGGCTCCGCTCTCAGGCGAGACAGGAAATTCCTGACGAAATTAATATAAATGGCAGAGCAGTTCCTGTCCCTGAAGCCCTCGGTAAGGTCATAGAGGAGATATTTGAAGACCTTGGGAGTATTCCCAGTTCATATCTGGTGGTGACTGACGAGATGTCAGGGCATCACTTCTCCCACCTCTGCGATGTGTCGCTGGGGCCCGCAAATCTTCTTTCTGAAAATGGAAAGGGGGTGCATGTCCTTGATGAATGGGACTATCGCAGGAATGGTTACAGGAAGAGATGGGCTCTGTTGAGGGAGACTGAGATATCTTCGGGCGAGGTGGAAGGCGCAGATGAGATTCTCTCAAACTATGCGAGTCTGGTGCGGAGGATAAGAAGGCAATTCGAGCTGATGAGGCAGGAGCAGATACTCTTGCGCAGACAAAAAGAAGGCGATGAGATAGACCTGGATGAGGCAGTGGCTTCAATAGCGGATCTCAAAGCCGGGGTACATCCGTCCGATCAGCTCTTCATGAGACTTAAGAGGGACAGGCGGGATATAGCGGCTGTTTTTCTTATTGATCTGAGCGGCTCAACAAACGGGTGGATAAACCGCATGGAGCGGGACATGCTTTTGATTCTGTGTGAGGCCCTTTCAGTGTTGAATGACCGCTTTGCCATATACGGTTTTTCAGGAAACACACGCCTCAGATGTGAACTCTACCGCATAAAAGCCCTTGGAGATAATTACGACAAAAGCGTCAAGGGGCGAATAATGAATATAAAGGCTTATGAATACACGCGTCTTGGGCCGCCTATCAGATATCTTACGTCTCTTTTATCTGACACAGAGGCCCGCACAAAACTCCTCATCACCTTGAGCGACGGAAAACCCGATGACTATGACGGCTACAGGGGCGCATACGGTATCGAGGATACAAGACAGGCCCTCATAGAGGCAAAGCGTAAAGGCATACATCCCTTTTGCATCACCATTGACAAGGCGGAGCACAGCTACATCAAACACATGTACGGGGATGTAAATTATCTGTTCATTGACGATATCTCCTGTTTGCCTCTCAAGGTTCCGGAGATATATAGAAAACTGACTTCATGACAGGTCTGCTGAGACTCGGATAAAGTCCGCAACTAACGGTCATGCCCGAGTGGGGCACAACGAAGAATGAAAATGCCGCACGTCATTCCGGACACGGTCCGGAATCCAGTTGTAAGAGACTGGATACCGTTTTACGCCGGTATGACGATGTATTTTCATATAGAACCCTTCGGAAGCCTCTGGGGTAAATGGGATGGCCTGCTTACTATTTTTCAAGAAAAATGTTTGATGCAGGTACGGCTTTCATGTATCATCTTAAAAAGTGATTCTTTACAGGAAGCGCTATCCGAACCATTGAAAAAGCGATCTTTCAGGAGGTAGGAGAACATGGCCAAGATACTTATCGTTGATGACGAACAACATATACGATACCTCTACTCCGAGGAATTGACAGAGGCCGGGTACGAGGTAACCACGGCTGAAAACGGCTTTAAGCTGCTTGAGAAAATTGAAGAGGAGAAACCTGATCTGGTAGTTCTTGATATAAAGATGGTGGGCTATAACGGTCTCGATCTCCTTCAAGAAATAAGAAACAAATTTTATGACCTCCCCGTGATTTTATGTACAGCCTATGATACCTTCAAAGAAGACATGAAGTCCATTGCAGCGGATCATTATGTCATCAAATCTTTTGATCTTACTGAACTCAAAAACAGGATCGCGATGGCCCTTGAATCCAGCGGAAAAAAGGAAGCCTAGCACTGTATCTCCTTTGACCGGCTCCCCCTCCTGTAAGCAGGCGGGGGTTTTTGTTTCTCTCCGAAAAATTATTGACATGAGAAATTCGCTGTGCTACTCTCGAAAAATGAATGACAATTCATTCATGATTGACATTGCCTTGGGTTTGAGCCTTGCTTATCCGTATCGAGCATAAGGACAGGCGGACATCTTGAAGCCAACGAAGAGTGAGGAGGCCACGTATGGAAAAGACGATCAAGAAGGCCGGCGTTGTGGGCGCTGGTGTAATGGGAGCCACCATAGCAGCCCAGTTGGCCAATGTGGGGATTGAGACCTATCTGCTGGATATCGTACCGCCCCAGTTGAGTGATGAAGACAAGAAGAAGGGAATCAGTGTCGAGGATCGAGACTTCAGGAACAGATTCGCCGCCAACGGGCTCAAGGCTGCCCTGGGGGCTAAGCCTGCAGCCTTTTATGTTCCCGAAAATTCAGCCCTCATAAAGACAGGCAATATAGATGACAATCTTTCATGGTTGAGCGGCGTTGACTGGATTATTGAGGTGGTTGTGGAGAGGCTTGATATAAAAAGGTCTCTATTTGAAAAGGTGGAAAAGGTCTTAAAGCCCGGCACCTTTATAACTTCCAACACATCGGGGATACCGGCAAAGGCCCTGTGCGAGGGAAGAAGCGAGACATTCCGCAGGCACTTTGCCATCACGCATTTTTTTAATCCGCCAAGGTATATGAAGCTCCTTGAAATTGTTCCAGGTCCTGACACCATGCCTGGTGTCATCGAAACCCTGGTTGCGGCCTGCGAAAGGATTGTTGGAAAGGGCATTGTCTATGCGAAGGACACCCCGAACTTCGTAGCAAACAGGATAGGCACCTTCAGCATGCTTTACGGGATCAGGGCCATGGAGGAGATGGGCCTATCCATAGAGGCGGTTGATCAGCTTACAGGTCCGGTCATAGGGCATCCCAGGAGCGCCTCTTTCAGGACGGCCGACCTGGTGGGCCTGGATACGCTTCTGCATGTTGCAGACAATGTCTATCAGGGGACGCAGTCTGATGAGAAAAGGGAGATGTTCACTCCTCCTGCTTTTGTAAAGGAGATGGTTGGCAAGAAGCTGCTGGGAGACAAGACCAAACAGGGTTTCTACAAGAAGACAAAAGATGAAAAGGGTAAGAAGGCAGTGCTTACCCTCGACTACAAGACACTTCAGTACCGGCCACAGGAAAAGGTAAAGATGGCGTCCCTTGAGGCCGCAAAAAACCTCCCCGGCCTTAAGGAAAAGATAAAGTCACTTTATTACGCGGCCGATGTGGGAGGTCAATACACCTTCCGGACCACGTCTGAGACACTTGTCTATTCGGCCAACAGGATACCTGAGATCGCAGATGACATCGTCAACATTGATAATGCAATGAAGTGGGGCTTTGCATGGAAGCTCGGTCCCTTTGAGGGATGGGATGCCCTGGGGGTCAAAAAATCCGTGGCAAAGATGAAGGAGGCAGGCTACGTCATTCCGGCCTGGGTAGATGAGATGCTTTCATCCGGGAAGGATTCCTTCTACAAAAAGGAGGCCGGAAAGAACTTCTACTATGACATAGCATCAAAGAGCTACAAAGAACTACCCGAAAAGCCCGGAGTAATCCTTCTACCCTCCCTCAAGGAGCGCAATAAGACCATCGCTTCCAATACAGGAGCAACTTTGCTTGACCTTGGCGACGGCGTTGCATGCCTTGAATTCCATACAAAGATGAATTCCCTCGGAGAAGACATAATCAGCATGATTCATAAGTCGGCTGAGATCGTGAGCAAGGATTTCAACGGACTTGTGATAGCCAATCACGCGGATAACTTTTCCGTGGGCGCGAACCTTGCCCTTGTTCTCTTTACAGCTCAGGAAGAGGAATGGGACGATCTGGAGTGGGCAATCAAATCCCTCCAGGATGCCCTTATGAAGCTCAAATATCTGGATAAGCCGGTTGTAGCGGCTCCCGCCGGAATGGCACTTGGCGGAGGATGCGAGATCTGTCTTGCGGCCGACCGCGTGCGCTATGCCGCTGAAACTTACATGGGTCTGGTCGAGGTGGGAGTGGGGCTCCTGCCTGCCGGAGGAGGCACAAAGGAACTGCTTGTCAGAAATACGGAGCATCTTTTTGAAGTGCCCAAGGGCGGGCTTTATCCCAAGCAGATAGAACTTATGCCTTTTGTGGCAAGGGCCTTTGAGACGATAGCAACCGCCAAGGTCGCAACTTCAGGCCCGGAGGCCGTGAAGCTTGGGTATCTGAAGAAGACGGACTTGATGACGGTCAACAGGGACTATCTCATCCAGGACGCAAAGAACACGGTTCTCGCCATGAACATTGAGGGCTACAGGCCCCCAAGACCTCTAACCGCCATCCGTGTAGCAGGGGAGAACACCTTTGCCATGATAAAACTGGGGCTGTGGACCATGCGCCAATCCAATTTTATTACGGATCATGACGTGACCGTATCCACAAAGGTAGCTTACGTGCTCTGCGGAGGAAATGTCCAGGCTGATACCATGGTTAGTGAGCAGTATCTGCTTGACCTTGAGAGGGAGGCGTTTCTGAGTCTGTGCGCTGATCCCAAGACCCAGGCCAGGATGCAGCACATGTTAACAACAGGAAAACCGCTTAGGAATTGATAGAGGGAGGAAGTGATCATGAAAGAAGCCGTAATTGTCGCCGCATGCAGAACGGCGATAGGTAAAGCCCCTCGAGGAATGCTTAAGAACACTCGGCCTGAGGAGATGGGTTGCGCCGTTCTGGGAGACCTTCTTAAGAGGACTGGGGGGCTTGATCCCAATATTATAGATGACGTCATAGTTGGCTGCACCTTTCCGGAGGCGGTACAGGGACTTAATCTGGGGCGCGTGCTTGTTATGTCCATGGGCTGGCCTGACAGAATACCTGGAATGACCGTAAACAGGTTCTGTTCCTCCGGACTCCAGGCGATAGCCATCGGTGCTGAAAAGATCATGTGCGGATTCTCCGATGTGGTCGTTGCTGCCGGGGTGGAGAGTATGAGCCAGATTCCCATGGGCGGGAGTATGATGTATCCCAACCCGGCCCTGGTTGATGTGAGACCCGGGGCCTTTACCGGCATGGGCCTTACCGCTGAAAATGTGGCTGAACGATATGGTATCACAAGGGACGAGCAGGATGCGTTCGGTGCGAAGAGCCAGCAGAAGGCCGAAGTGGCAATTAAGACCGGAAGATTCAAATCCCAGATCGTGCCCCTCAAGATAAAGGTTCAAAAAAGGCTTCCGAACGGCAAGTTCGGTTTCGACGAGGTAGTCTTTGATACGGATGAGGGTGTGCGTTTCGGCGTGACCAAGGAGAGCATTTCAACTTTGAAGCCCGCCTTTAAGCCTACAGGCAGTGTTACGGCCGCCAACTCCTCCCAGACAAGCGACGGGGCCGGCGCGGTGCTGCTCATGTCCAAGGAGAAAGCCAGAGAGCTTGGGCTGAAGCCCATGGCGACCTTCCGTTACCACGCAGTTGAAGGCTGTGAGCCGGAGTACATGGGAGTGGGGCCCGCCGTGGCGATCCCGAGGGTGCTGAAGCTGGCGGGAATGACCATTGATCAGGTTGATCTCATAGAGCTTAATGAGGCATTCGCCGCTCAGGCCATTTACTGCATAAAGACCCTGGGTATCAATGAGGAGAAGACGAACGTAAACGGAGGTGCTGTTGCCCTGGGCCATCCCCTGGGCTGCACAGGCGCCAAGCTGACCACCCAGTTGATATATGAAATGCGGGAGCGCAAGGCCAGATGGGGGCTTGTATCCATGTGCATCGGTTTCGGCATGGGCGCGGCTGCGCTCTTCGAGGTAGAGGATTATTAAGGCTTTCTGAAAAAAGGAGATAGTGTCATGGCAGAGAGAAAGATTTTCGCCGGCGGTGAATTCCTGATCGGCGATGTGGGGCACGGGGATGTTTTTACTCCCGAGGATTTTACTGAAGAACACAAGATGATCCTTGAAACCGCGAAGGATTTCATATCAAAGGAGATCAATCCGGTCATTGATCGCCTTGAAGAGAAGAACCATGAGCTTGTCTTGGATCTTCTTAAAAAGGCAGGCGAGCTGGGACTTCTAGGAACCGATGTGCCGGAAGAATACGGCGGCATGGGTCTTGACAAGGTGAGCACAACGGTTGTCGGAGAGGCGATGGGCACGGCCGGCTCTTTTTCAGTGGTTTACGGAGCACACACAGGAATCGGCACCCTTCCGATCGTCTATTTCGGAAATGAGGAACAGAAAAAGAAATATCTGCCAAAACTGGCCGGAGGTGATTGGTGTGCCGCATACTGCCTTACCGAATCAGGGGCAGGATCTGACGCCCTTAACGCCCGGACAAAGGCTGTTCTTTCCCCGGACGGAAAATATTATATCCTGAACGGCGAAAAGATGTTCATCACCAACGCCGGATGGGCGAGCAGCTTTGTCGTTTATGCAAAGGTGGATGGCCAGCACTTTACCGGGTTCATAGTGGAAAAGACCTTTCCCGGTGTCTCAACCGGAGCCGAAGAAAAGAAGATGGGTGCCCACGGGTCATCCACAAGGCCTGTCATATTCGAGGACGCGAAGGTGCCTGTTGAAAACCTCATGTACGAGGTAGGCAAGGGCCATAAGATCGCATTCAACATCCTCAATATCGGAAGGTGGAAGCTGGGCGCCATGACCATGGGCGGCTGCAAGGGCTGTGTCACCGGGGCGGTAAAGTATGCGAAAGGCCGTGTTCAGTTCAAGGTCCCGATAAGCTCATTTGGCATGATCAAACAGAAGATTGCCGATATGGCTATTCGCACCTATATGAGCGAAAGCATGATGTACAGACTTGCCGGAATGTTTGACGACAAGCTAGGCACGCTTGATGAGAAGGCCAAAAAGAGCGGCGCGGAGACCGCAAAGGCCATAGAGGAATACGCCCCTGAGTGTTCAATTTCCAAGGTCTATGGATCAGAGTGCCTGGATTTCTGCACGGATGAGTATGTTCAGATACTTGGAGGGTATGGTTACTGTTCTGAATATCCTGCCGAAAGATATTACAGGGACGCACGCATAAACAGGATATGGGAAGGCACCAACGAGATAAACAGGATGCTCGTTCCCGGGACCATGCTTCAGAGAGCCCTTAAGGGACAGTTGGCGCTTCTTCCCGCGGCCCAGGCCGTGGCAGGGGAACTTATGACCTATTCCCCTCTTTCGGTGCAGCTTCCGGATACGCCACTTGCACTTCAGCAGCACGTGATTAAAATGAGCAAGAAACTAGCCCTCATGGTAGCCGGAGTCGCAGCACAGAAATTCGGTCCGGGTCTTGTAAAGGAGCAGGAGGTCATGGGCAAGATAGCCGACATGGTGATAGAGATATTCGCCATGGAAAGCGGGCTTCTGAGGACCCTGAAGCTCATTGAGAAAGAAGGCGAGGAAAAGGCGAAATATCATATCGCGGCGGTAAAGGCCTATGTGGACGATACAATGCCGCGCATAGAGAGCTGGGCCAAACAGGTGATCTCCCACGTGGAATCAGGAGATATGCTGAGGACGCAGCTTGCAGGCGTTAAAAAGCTTGCCAGATATCAACCCATTGATGCCATTAACGAAAAAAGACTTGTAGCGGACAGGATAATAGAGCTGGAATCTTATCCCTTCTAAAACGGCCTAATTTGCTGTATAAGAAAAAGAGGGACCCTTTTTTGGGCCCCTCTTTTTTACTTTAAGGACCAGGACAAATTGATGGATACAGGAATGAAAAATCTCAGAAATATAGGCATAAGCGCTCACATTGACTCGGGGAAAACCACGCTTACGGAAAGGATTCTTTACTATACGAAGCGGATCCATGCCATTCACGAGGTCAAGGGAAAAGACGGCGTAGGGGCAAAGATGGACTCTATGGAGCTTGAGAAGGAAAGGGGTATCACCATCTCTTCCGCAGCGACTCATTGCGCCTGGAAAGGCTACAAGATCAATATAATAGACACCCCCGGCCACGTTGACTTTACAATCGAAGTGGAGAGGGCGCTGAGGGTGCTTGACGGAGCTATACTGGTTTTATGCGCCGTAGGAGGAGTTCAGTCTCAGTCCATCACAGTGGACAGGCAGATGAATCGCTACAGGGTTCCCCGCTTGGCCTTCATTAACAAGTGCGACCGCTCGGGGGCAAATCCCTTCAAGGTGGTCGCTCAACTCCAGGAAAGGCTCAATCACAACGCGGTACTAATGCAGATACCAATCGGACTTGAAGGGGATTTTAGGGGGGTTGTGGACCTTGTATCCATGAAGGCTATCACCTTTGAAGGGCCTTATGGAGATGACATGAAGGAGTCCCCGATACCCTCGGAGCTTGTGGCCGATGCGGCCGGGAAACGGGAGGAGCTTCTGGATGCGGCATCCATGTTCTCCGATGAGCTTATGGAGGCGGTATTTGAGGACAGGGTCACTGAGGATTTGCTCTATGACGCTCTGAGGAAGGCAACTCTTTCAAGAAAGCTGACCCTGGTCTTTCTGGGCTCGGCCTACAAGAACATTGGGATTCAGCTCCTGCTTGACGGTGTCGTGCGATTGCTCCCTTCTCCGCAGGAAGTCAAGAATTACTGTCTCGACCTGGATCAGGGTGAAAAGGAGATAGAACTCACATCCGATCCTTCAGCTTCCACTGTTGCCCTTGCCTTTAAGTTGGAGGTAACGCCTTACGGTCAACTTACATACATAAGGATCTATCAGGGTTCTGTAGGAAAAGGAGATGAACTGATAATATCAAGGAGCGGCAAGAGCATCAGGGTGGGAAGGATTGTCAGGATGCACGCTGATGAGATGGAGGATATTACAAAGGGATACGCAGGTGACATTGTCGCCCTGTTCGGAGTTGACTGCTACTCAGGGGATACCCTCACGGACGGAAGAAGCAATTACAGCATGTCGAGCATGTTTATCCCGGAGCCTGTCATCTCCCTCTCCATCTCTCCGAAGGACAGCAAGCATCAGGGCAACATGGGTAAGGCCATAAACCGATTCACGAAGGAGGATCCTACTTTCAAGTCTCATATGGATCCTGAGTCCGGAGAGACCATCATCTCAGGGATGGGGGAACTTCATCTGGACGTCTATGTGGAAAGGATGAAACGCGAATTCAACGCGGAGGTGGTGACAGGCATGCCTCAGGTTGCCTACAGGGAGGCTATAACCCAGCGGGCCGACTTCGATTATGTACATAAGAAGCAGACCGGTGGCGCCGGCCAGTATGGAAGAGTGGCCGGCTACATGCAACCAGGGGAAGAAGGAAAATACGAATTCGTCAATGAGGTAAAGGGGGGCGCCATTCCGACCGAGTACATACCGGCGGTTGACAAGGGTTTTCAATCATGCCTCAAGAAGGGCGGTCTTATCGGATTCCCGGTGATAGGAATGAGAATTGCCGTAAACGACGGACAGTCGCACAGTGTGGATTCATCCGAACTCGCCTTCAGCCAGGCCGCTGTAGGCGCATTCAGACAGGCATACATGAAGGCCAGGCCTGTTATTCTTGAGCCGATAATGAAGCTAGCGGTCGAGACCCCTTCGGAATTTCAGGGAGGAGTTCTTGCGTCAATAAACCAGAGAAGAGGGCTTATCCTGAGTTCTACCGAGGACGGTAATTTCAACACCGTTGAGGCTGAGGTGCCGCTTGCCGAGATGTTCGGCTACGCTACGGTCCTGAGGTCAATGACACAGGGAAAGGGCGAGTTCACAATGGAGTTTTCAAGGTATGCGAAGCTCCCTGACTCCATGGCCGAAGAACTGAAGAAGAAACAATTGGAAAAAACCAGGGGGGGAAAAAATGACAGACGTATTTGAGAGGATAGCGCCTCTGAGTCTCCTTGATAAGTCAAGTAAGGGCGGCCTGGGGAAGGGCAACCTGGGTGCTGTGCTTGCCAGGGCGGGCGCGGGTAAGACGGCCTGCCTGATATCGCTTGCCCTGGGCAAGATGATGAGGGGGGAGAAGATAGTGCATGTCTCCCTAGGTGAGACCCCTGACAAGGTAAAGACCCACTACGAATTGATATTCAATCAGATTAGGGATGCAGCAGGCAACAAAGGTGATGCGGCACTCTCAGCGGAAATTCTGGAAAAGAACAGAATAATCCTTGCTTTTCTTAAACAGAGCTTTGATACGGAAAGATTCCGCATAAACCTTGAGAACTTAACTCAAAGACTTGAATTTAAGCCTGAGGCAGTTATCATAGATGGACTAAATTTCGAGGACTGTGAAAAATCTCTGCTGGAGGGCCTGAAAAAAGCGGCCGCCGAATTCGGAACGGAGATATGGTTTTCGGTGCGCTCACACAGACATATAAACGAAAAAAGCGACCGAGGTATCCCTTTCCCCTTGAGCAGGATGGAGGATCTATTTACCGTTATTCTTGAAATTGAGCAGGAAGGCAGTCAGTTTTTCCTTACAATTATCGAGTGTTGCGACAATAATTATACGAGGCAGAGATTGTCTATAGAAAATCAGTCCGTATTTCTCATAAAGTCATAGCATAATTTACCGTGAAAATACACCCCCCACCCCGACCCTCCCCCGCGCGGGGGGAGGGAAATCCTCGACCTCGCAAAGTGTAAAGCCGCAGGAGGATTTTCATTTGCGGGGGCGACAAAATTCTTTTGTCATGAGCGTTTACTTCAGGGGACTGCCCGGGTAATGGGCCTCCAATGGAACCTGGGCCAACTGGAACGGGTGAATTGCTCTTCGCGCGCAACCTTCATGAGCCAATTGGCGTAGTTCCTTGCCGGCCGGGGCCGTAAGAGTTCAGAAATGGCAAATGCTTGCAAGGCCGCTTTGCGGCCCCGCTTTTCTTAGACGTTCGAGATGTTCCAAATCCACCGGTCGCACGAGGGCAGCAACCGGTTTTCCGTGCCTGGTGATGAGCAGAGAATATCCCGCCTCTACTTACCGAATGCATTCTGAGAATGTGGCTTTCGCGTCAGCCACTGATATGCTTTTTTTCATGGTCACCCCCTTTTTTATGGACATTTTGACTATTATGACCGGAATATCAAGATATTCTATCAGTGTCTCTCCGATCTTGGGTAGAGCCCCCAGTTAATGATGCTTCTGCATAAGCATCTGACAGTGTGCCTCCTCCAGATCAAGAACGATATCCACGTACGTACCGAACGGGTTAATGTTTCAACAGCCAATCCACAGTGTTAGCCAAACCTTGTCGGATCATTCTGTTGATAATTATTATTCTTTTTCAAAATATTTGACAGAAGGTAACCCTTGAAAATGTTTGTCTTGAGTCCACAGTAGACAGTTGAATTTTCTGGTGGTTGCATAAATGATGCTGTCGGCCAGTGGAATTCTATATTGTGTAGCAAGCTTTGCTGCATAAATGGCTAAATCTGAATCCAGCTTTACCACATTTCCTTGTTTCATGTGCGCCACTGCGAAAAGTGCTTTGTCTTCATCCAGTTCAAGGAGAAGCTTCTTAAATACTTCATAAAGAGTGATTGTTGGAACAAAGAGAAAAGTCGTTTTTTCAATGGCTGCCGATACCATATCACCGACATGAGTCCCGGCAAAATATTCAAGCCAACAGGATGAATCAATGACATTCATAGTCTATCTTCGTCCCTGGACATTTCGGTATTGATTCCCTTGAAAATTCCTTTTAATGTCGATATGGGTTGAATTGGAATCAATTCAATGCGATTGCCGTATGTGACGATCTCCATAATTGTTCCAACTTTCAAGCCAAGACCTTCCCTAATTTCTTTGGGTATGACCACCTGATATTTACTAGAAACGGTTACCGTGTTCATCGATACCTCCATTGGTTTACAGTAACTCGATCGATACGCTTTGTCAATTTTTTCTACTTTCCATAGAACCTCGGTTCGGCATGACCTGCGCGGCAGGGGGCCACCATGCCGCATCAGCGTCTTTTTTAAGACAATCAGGAAGACCGTCATACTCTCCTGAAATCCCATGGCGCAAAAGCATTATTATCATGCCAGAGACTTAATTTATGGGTAAAAGCATAATCGTCATCGACAGTAACTCGTCGGCTACTGAGCAGATTGTCGCAGCCTCTTTGGATCGCTCAAGGATAGAGAAGCAGTTTCGAGTGAGCAAGGCCTCCTGTCATGTTCATGTCAATCCCATTTTCACTGGACCGACGGGAAAATTCGCTGTCACCTTCTCACCTGGATCAACTTGCAGTAGAAGGACGAGCATCGTGAATGACCTTGCTTTTTGGTTTCAGCGACTATAGGCTAATCAAATTTCAAATATCCTTTTATAAATGTGGCTGTAAGGTTACGCTTATGTCCTGGATCGGCTCCACTTGACTGAGTCGTTTCCCGGCCGAGCGGCTAAGAGGGCAAAAGATCGGAGTTTAACTCTCGGAGAGTTTCCGGTTTCGATATCCATCGGCCCTGTGATGAGACACGAAAGGGGACTCCTGAGAAGGGATTGGCGGATGTACCGGGTTCTGATGGGATTCAACAGATGATTGACGGCAATGATTCCTGTTTTGAAAGGAGTAAGATGCAATGGACATTAGAGAGCCTGTGATTGAGAGAAAAGACATTCTTTTTCTTGAAGATGAGCATTTTACAAAGGAAAACGTCTGTATTGTAAGCGGTGCCGGTACCGGGATAGGCAGGGCGACGGCAGTGGCTGCCGCGGCAAACGGCCTGACAGTTGTGGGCCTTGATTTTAATGAAGAGGAAGGCAGAAAGACCAAAGGGCTTGCAGAGGAAATGGGCGGCAGAATGGTCTTTGTGAAGACCGATCTGACAAAGGATGATGACATAGTCAATGCGGTAGGCGAGGCTGCGCGGAACGGCAGTATAAAGTATCTTGCTAACATCGCAGGCATCCAGCACATTGACTCTATAGAGAACTTTCCCATGGAGAAGTTCGACTATATGCAGCGGCTTATGGTAAGGGCCCCTTTTTATCTTTCAAAATTGAGCATCCCGCACATCAAAAAGAGCGGCGACGGGACAGGGGCCATAGGCAATATGGCATCTGTTCACGCACATATCTGCACGCTCAATAAGCCAAGCTATAACATAGCCAAGTTCGCGCTGAGGGCCCTTGCCCAGAGCATCTCTGCGGAGGGAGGTGGAAAGATAAGGGGATTTACGGTCAGCACGGGTTTTGTGAAAACCGCCCTCACATTAAAGCAAATCCCGGCTCAGGCAGAGCAAAGGGGCATAACCCATGATGAGGTTGTAAGGGATGTGATGATGGGTTTTTCGCGTGTAAAGGATATGATGGACCCAATAGATGTGGCAAATCTCTTCATAATGGGTTTCTCAAGGTTTGGAAGGTATCTGGTAGGCGGAGACCTTCTCTTCGACGGCGGCATGGTTCTTACCTACGCGGAGAGGAAAAAAGAGTAAGTCGGGCTTTCGGGCCTGAGTGAGCGGCCTTTTTCAGGAATGCGCTGTTTCCGGGTTTAAGGGAAAATGCCCTTATGCTGTGGCTGCGGCATCCTCAAGAATAATAAGGGGATGACCCCCAAAGTTCCTGGTAGGTGCGGCTTCAGCCGCACAGGTATTGTGGCTAATAAAGAGATATGGGTATGCCAAATTGACAAACCGTGAGCGCGAAGAAGCGGACGGTCTTTTCTAAAAAGTATGTCAGGCCAGGCTCAGGAAAACTGAGGATATAACCTGGCCTTGCATTCCGGGCATATACTGTGTGTGAACTCTGCCCCTGAATGGTCTCTGATATAAGCCTCAATCTGATTCCAGTAACCCGTATCGTCCCTTATCTTCTTGCATGAGCAGCAGATGGGCAGAAGGCCGCTCAGGGTCTTGACCTGCGACAGGGTCCTTGTCAGTTCCGCGATAAGGCCCTCTTTTTCTTTCTCTGTCTTTATTCTTTCGGAGATTTTTTCTGTAAGTTTTGTATTTACGCTTGTCAACTCAGATGTCCGCTCCTTGACCCTTATCTCAAGATCATCGTTTGCCTTTTGAAGTGCCTCGTTTGCCTTCCGGTTTTCAACCCTGCTCTCGTCTAGCTGCGAGGCCATTGAATTAAAGTCATTGATGAGCCCGTCCAGTTCATCTGCAGAGCCTGAGTTGATGGTCGCAATCGGCCTTCCCGAGGCCAGGGCCCGGCAGTTGTCCACGAGTGACCTTATCCTTTTTACGAAATTTGCGGACAATAGATGAGAGAAAACAACAGCGAGTATAATGGAGGCAACAAGGGAGATTAGGCCTGATATTCTGAGGTGCTGCATCTTTTTTTGAACCTCATCGGCGCGCATGTCCATTCCTACCAGATATCTGCCCCTCCCGTTTTTTATGGGAGAGTAACCGGACATGAAGGAGCCCCACTCATCGGCATAAATCCTGTCGTCGGAGGTTGGTTTGGCAAATCCTTCAAGAAGGGTCGGAACCTTCACGGTGTAAACCTTTCCCGGAGGCGCCTGTGACTCGCTTTCATCAGAATCAACAACAAAGATGGCCTTCTCCTCTTCGAGCCTCATGATATAGAGAAAGGCGATGTCAGGGTTGGTTTTCCTGAAGTCACGGAGGAGCGCCAGGTACCTTTCATATACGGGTTTCTTTGTGTCGGATGTCCCTCTTATGTCTTCCAGCTCATTTGCGTCAAGAACCTGGCTTATCAAAGCGGAACCGCTCATTAGCCTTCCCTGGAGACTCCCGGTAAGGCTTTCCGAAGCGCTTAGATAGAAGTAAGTGCCTATACTTCCGGAGACCAGAAAAACTGCCAGAAGATGACTTATGAAGAGCTTTCCACGGATTCGAACGTTCATGTTAATCTCACCCCTGCATATTAAGTCCATAATTTTTTGTTGATCTAATAACACCAAACACCCATGACGGCAATATCTTGTCTTCCCAGGGTATAAAAAATTATTCCCCGTCCTCACCCCGGCCGGGGTGGCGAATGCGCGCTTGAAACCGCACCTAAAAGGTATCCAACGGGCCGGTGCCTTTTTGTGATCTCTGGCCTCTGAGCGGGGGGTGTTCGCAGGTTCAATATATCAACTGTTGAGGGAGGCGGGAGTTATCAGTATAATATAATCCACTGCGCTTATATTCCTGCAGGGCGCAACGAAAGAGTAAAATAGTCAATAGATGGGCTGCATTTTCATATTAATGAACGGAGAAGTGCCTGGTGATGAGAACGATTTATATTGCACTCAGGGTTTTTGTTCTCATTTTCATATTTCTGCCTGCCGCTGCCCAATCGCAGATGGCGGCCTCGGGGGCCGGTCGCTGGTTTCCTTCGGACCGGGGGAAACTTAGCGAAATGATAGCTTCGTTCGGCAAGGATGCATTCTCTGAAGGAATTGAAGGGCGCATTGTCGGGGCTGTCTCTCCTCATGCCGGATATGTCTATTCGGGAAAAGTTGCTGCCTTTTCCTTCCGGGCGATCAAAGATAATCTGCGGAACCCCCCTGAACTATTTGTGGTCATCGGCCCCTCACATCATTTACGCTTTAAGGGAGTAGCCCTCATGGAGGGGGATAGCTTCAGTACCCCGCTGGGGGATATCTTACTTGACAAGGGTGCGGCAGACTTGCTTGTCAGGAGTTCATCTCGTGTGTTTCTAAGTAATGCACCTCATGTCGGTGAGCATTCGGTGGAAAACCAGATCCCCTTCATTCAGAATCTTTTTCCCGCTGCGCGTCTTGTCGCCGCTGTAATGGGGGATCACACTGATGAGACGAGCTTATCCCTTGCAGAGGCCCTTGTTGAACTCTCAAGAAAGAGGAAGATTGTTGTAATCGCAAGCAGCGATATGTATCATGACCCCTCTTATGAGCTGGTGACTGAAATGGACAGGGAAACCCTCCTGAAAATAAGGAAGATGGATATAAAGGGTTTAACGGGCGCCTGGAATACCCAGTCCCAGAACTTGTGCGGCATAGGCCCCGTTGCTACGCTTATGAGATTTGCTGGTCTCCTGGGCGCAAAGGAAGGCCGGGTGCTTCATTACAGGAACAGCGGTGATGATTTCCCTGAAGGAAGGGGCAGATGGGTGGTCGGATACGGCTCCGTGGTATTCAGCGTTAAAGGGTTGTAAAGGCCGACCATAGTTGGCGCGGGAAATTTTACCGTGAAAATACTAGTCCACGCAACGGCAGACCTCTCCTGTCCCGCCGAAATGGCGAGAGAAAAAAGTTGATATTTAGTAAGCGGCTAAGCTGCCTTGGCC
>Ga0210020_1000147_pt1 | contig 75215 bp, 97 predicted proteins | sample CryGeymeta201514_FD_183980 | JGI IMG/M metagenome (GOLD analysis project Ga0210020, IMG submission 183980) | Groundwater microbial communities from Crystal Geyser aquifers in Utah, USA - Crystal Geyser metaG 2015-14 (SPAdes) (version 2) | ecosystem: Environmental > Aquatic > Deep subsurface >... | reverse complement strand
CAAAAAACACTCTTGAGGGATTCTCCTTTGTTCCCTTGCTAAGTTAGTTACTTTGCAATTCTTTTTGCAGTTCTGTATTTTGCGTGTCAAAGACATTGTGGAGATTCTGCGCATCTGCAATCCCTTGTGCGCCCAGTTGCAGTTGATTCGTATTTTGTTTTGAGCTGCCGCTCCAATACCACATACCGCTCGCAATCAGCGCAATGATGGTCAGTATGATGAGGAGTCCCACTAAAGCAAGCCCGTTGTGTTCACGCATAATTTTCTGCAATGTACTGACCAAATTTTGTAAACGCTTTTGCGCGCTGTGAGAAAATATTTTTTTCCGCTATAGAAAATTGTGCAATGACCCGTGATGCTCCTTCGGGAATAAAAATTCGGTCATACGGCATAACATCTTTGTTCGCTTCATGCACATTTTTCGCAATCATACCCCGCAAGATTCCCTCAAAAAGTATGGGTTTACCGTTCGGCATGCAAAACCCCGCCACTGTTTTAAAGTATGCGTTTCTTGACTCCCCTTCCAGTAATTTAAAAATGCCTTGGTATCCTAGCGTCGCAAAGACGAATTTTGGCAAAGCACCCGGAAATCCGTCGTATGCTTCAAAAAAAAGTCCGGTGTCTTCTAAAACCACCGGCTGCCGCAACGCACACGCCATGGTATATGCGGCGTTTCGCGCTATCTCTTCCAAACTTGTGTCATGATTTTCTTCGTACGATTGGTCAAGATGCTCCAACTCAATCTGATACCCGCGCAGCAGTTGTGAAACTTCAACAAATTTATGTTTATTGGTTGTAATAAAGGTAATGCGCATAGCTAACTAAAATAGAGTTTGAACAGCAGCCGCGCAAGCTTCTCACTGTCGTGACGGATAAGCGTTCTATGCAACAGTGTATCGTCGGGATTTTGCTGATAAATACCATCGGCAAGTAACTCCGCGCCTGCCGCGCGGTAAAATTTTCCCTGCATGACTTCACTATCAAATTCTACGGCGTATTCTCCTTCCCTTGCATATTTTTCTAAGAGTTCCTTATGAGGTTTTTTAGTGTTGTACACCACATAATCAAGAACATTTTCGCCAATATATCGCTCAATCTCATTGACAAAGTCATGCACAAAAAACCCGTCCGTTTGCCCTGGCTTGGTCACCAGATTACAGACATACATCTTTTTCGCTTTTGATTCGCGAAGCGCATCCGCCACTCCGTCCACCATGAGTGTCGGGACAAGTGATGAGTACATATTACCCGGTCCTAGGACAATGACATCTGCTGTACGGAGTGCCGTATCAGCATGCCGGTTGAGTTTCGCCGCGGGTTTTAAAAAAAGTTCCGGCTTATCACCTACGTCAAAAAACGACTGGTCAACGCTGTTCTGTCCTTCAATTACTGTTCCGTTTTTGAGTTTGAGGCACAAATGCACGTTATCAGTCGTAACGGGAATAACTTTACCTTGAATATGAAGAATTTCCTCGGCAGTGTGCACGGCTTCTGAAAAACTACCGGTAATTTTTTCCAGTGCGGTTAAAAAGAGATTGCCGAATGAATGCCCGCCAAATGCTCCTTGGGGAAATCTATAATTAAAAAGTTCTCGTACAATTTCAGGAGAGGATGAGAGTGCTACCAGGCATTGTCGCACATCGCCGGGAGGCAGCACCCCAAGTTCATCCCGTAAAACACCAGTGGAGCCGCCGTCATCAACCATATTTACAACCGCGGTAATAGCATTGACATAGTGTTTTAATCCGCTCAAAACGGTGAATATTCCCGTTCCCCCGCCCAACACGACCGCTTTAATGCCTTGTGGCGTCGTCATATCGTACAATGCTCCTCTATGTGGTAAATCCACTTCTAAAAATAATTGCTCATACAGTAGTATACCACGCCTTCATGGCGTGGTATACTATAAAAAACAGTATGGACGCGTACGCTGCTTTCGTAAGATAGTGAATTCAAATTTTTTTGGCATACGCGAGGCAGACGGAATTGATGCAGTAGCGTTTGCCGGTTGTCGTAGGTCCGTCATCAAAAACATGTCCAAGGTATGAACCACACTTTGCGCATAGGACTTCAGTGCGATGTATACCATGCGAAGCGTCATCTTTAAATTCTACCGCGCCGGGTAGCGCTTCATCAAAACTCGGCCACCCCGTCCCCGAATCAAATTTCGTATCTGATGCAAAAAGCATATTACCGCATGCTTTACAGGTAAACATTCCCTCATCTTTTATATCTACATATGTACCGGTAAAAGGCGCCTCCGTTCCTTTTTTACGCAATACCGCATACTCCTCTCGCGTGAGTTCTTTTTTCCACTCTTCTTCGGTTTTATAGATTTTTTCTTCGGTCATATATACTACAGCATTACCTAATTAAGTAACTCACTTCTTGATATTTTTTTAAAAGTACGCCAAGTACGGCAAAAATACTGGAGAAACCCAAGACAAAAAACAAGCTATTGATAAAAATCTTCGCACGCTGTTTAGCACCGCTTTCTTGTAAAGAAGCACCAGACAAATAGGCTAAAAACCCTGGTACAATGGGCAATACGCACGGTGAAAGAAAAGAAACCAGTCCCGCAACAAGCGCTACACCAAGAGATACGTTATCAACCATAGGTATAGGAAATTAAGTATGAGTCGGTTATCCACAGTATAGTGCAAATAAAAAATATGTCAAGTTTACTTTACATTCCATATTTCCCCTGTAACAATCCGCAATATAATTATACCGGCGCGTCCGCACTGGCCACAACATCTGATGGTAACATGAAATCCTCGTTAGAGGTGGCAAGCTGCCCGCATGCGCCCCGCACTTCCCGTCCATGGCGGTACCGTATTGTCGCTTCTATTCCCGCTTTCTGCAGCACATTGGAGAAATAGTGCATGCGCTCTTTGGTGGCGGATGCGTACATACCCGTTGCATTGTACGCTATCAAATTTACCATGCACAAACGCCCTGTAAGGAGCTTTGCCAATGCGCGCGCGTGCGTGTCTGTGTCATTCACGCCCCCGAGCAACAGGTACTCAAACATCACTTTTCTGTGAGTCGCCTGCGTATAGGCATCAACTCCGGCAAGCAGCGCCGTAATGGTATACGATCGGGAAACGGGCATAATCATGCGGCGGGTTGCATCATCTGGTGCATGCAATGATAGGGCAAGATTGACTTGCAGAGGCTCCTTCGCAAGACGCTGAATTCCCTTGAGTATGCCGCACGTTGAAAGGGAAATATGCCGCGCGCCAATGTTCAGCCCATCGTGATCATTGAGGACGCGCACCGCTTCCAGTACGTTGTCGTAATTCGCAAACGGTTCTCCCATCCCCATAAATACGACATTGCTCACGCGCGCGCATTCTGTTTTAAGATACCGCGCAAACAGTACCACTTGTTCCACGATCTCATACGGCTGCAAACTTCTCAAGAGTTTCATTTTACCTGTGGCGCAGAACGTGCAACCCATGGGACATCCTACCTGGCAGGAAACACAAACCGTATTGCGACCATCGCGGCGGCGCATCAGTACCGTCTCAATACGCTTTCCGTCAGCAAGCCGTATCAGCGCTTTTACCGCACCGACATTTTTGTCGGGAAAAAGTTCCGCGCTGATGCGCAAAGAACAATTTTTTTGTAATTTTTCGCGCAGTTTTTTTGGTAGCGCAGTAAGATCATTCCAATCTTCCGCAAGATCAACAAAAACACCCAGCTTGATCTGGCGGGCGCGATAGTGTGGTTCGTCTTGTATGCACAAAGGGAGAGTTGCAAGATCCATAATGAAAATCTCTATAAATTATTCCATGGGTAAATCCCAAGAAAAGAAATACGCTATTTGCGCTCCTTGCTATAGATATGCCCGCCGAGCTTGCCCAATAACATAAGCGCCAATGCCGCTACCAGCCACGGATCCAGGCGCGCGTATATGGTTTGATGGATGATACCCGCGACGAGTGTTCCGGTGCCCAAGAGATAGCCAATACGTCCTGCCAACATGGCATGGAGTTGCTCCCGTTCATCACGCGCGAGCTCTTTCCAAAGCAGCCCGGCGAACAAGGCAAAAACCACTACAAAACCGGCGAGCAGCAGATAGACAAACGAGTGTGGCATGAACAGCATGAAGGGATCCAAAAAGAGCGTCGCGAGTATAATGAAAATTATAGAAATGGAAACTTCATTACAGATAGTGGACAGGGTCTTCATAGATTTTATACTAGGGTAAATATTTTTTCCACGGGTTGTTGAAAGTGGCGTGCTATCTTCAACGCAAGCAAAACTGAAGGCGTATAATTCCCCTTCTCAATGGCAATAATCGTCTGGCGTGTTACGCCAACTGCGTTGGCCAACTCTTCTTGCGTCGCTCCGTTACGCATACGGAGCGTATAAACCTTGTTTTGTATGGTTTCTTGCATATGGAGCGAGTATAGCATACACACTGTGTATAGTCAACTTGACATATTGTAAAGTCTGCTTTACAATATGTATGCTGCAACAGGAAAGGTCGAGATAGTGCGATAATGTTATCTTTATTTACTCTCATACACCTATATGCCACATGCACATGCACTTTCACGGTCTCTCGCCTTGACAGGAGTATGCGCGATAGCGATTTTCGCGATGTTTGCCTCCGTTTCTTTCGCACTCGCGGCTCCGGTTGAAATGACGGGCGCATTCGTTTGTCCTGTCATCACGAGTGATGCCGTAGGCGAGCACAACCCGCAAGCCGGACCGCTCGGCGCAACCGGTGATTACACGGTCGTACCGGAAACAGCAAACAGCGGCAATCTCGTCGTACCTGTTACGACGACAAACGGCGATGGAGCAGGCACGCCGGGAGGCGACCATGCTGTACCTGGCGACACCGACTACACCGCTATTTGGGCGAAATAGAAATAATTTCTCCCCTACACGTACACCCCGTTTCATGAGCGGGGTGTTGTGTTATTTTTTTTGAGCAATGTATGCGCATTATGCTCGGGCAATTGAAATTTAATGATTTTTACCAAAGCATCCGGTGTAACGAGCGATTTATTTTATAGCGCACTACCCTATTTCTTGAGCACCTTGAACGCGTGCATCCATTCATTATGTAAGAGTCCCGGTATACACCACAACATACATAAGGGTTCAATGGCGCGCGCGGCTGTCGCTTTGCCCATGTCTTCAACGTCCCAACCGAAGGCGCGCACGATTGTGGCAATTTCCTTTTTCGCATCCGCATCGTTGCCGCAGATGAACATGGACGGGGTTGTGCCGAATTGCGGATTGATAAAATGCGCATTTCCGACACTGTTAAATGCTTTGACGAAATGTGCTTGGGGTGCAATATTTTGCAGACGTTCCATGAGCGACTCATCAAGATTCGTGAAAAACTTCAAGACACCGTCAACCGGCGGCACATCCGCAATAGGATTGGTTACATCCATCACGGTTTTTTCCTGTAATGCGGATATGACTTCCGTTACAACACTCTCCGCCGCGGTCCCCTTAAGCGCCATAACCACGAGATCACCTATTTTTGCGGCATCCGCATACGCAAGTACCTTTGACCCTTCCAACGACGGGTCTTGCCACTCCATCGTTTTATCCGGATGGTGCGTGCCAAAGGTTACGGAATAGTCGTTCTTCAGGAACCCAACCGCAAGCTTTTGTCCTACCTGTCCGGTTCCTAATATTGCGATATTTTTCATAGATATATGGGTTAATAAAATAATCAATTTACCGACTCTGTACGTCCTGCGGACGTACAGAGTCAAAAGATTTGCACAAATTACTTGTCTGCAAAATACACGGTAAATTCCACCGCATCATCATATTCCGGCAATCCAGACGGGTTGTCTTTTTGTAAAATGAGTGCGCCACGTTTGCTAAAATCGCCGATATTTTCCGGTTTTATAAATTCAAGATTCCCCTCAAATGGCACAAAGTTTTCGGTCATCCAGTCGTCCAATGCCATTGCGTACCCTTGCGCAATAATTCTGCCGTCCCAGTCCGTTAACACCAGCGGAAAACTCGCCTCAAAATACCATGTTCCTCTTGCTAGCCCTTTTACCGTGAGTGGCGAGGTTACGCTTGTTTCTGGAAGCGGCTCGGTTACGACGATATTATCCGTCACGTATTCCTGCGAAATCGTTTGGGTCCCCGGAACACTCCTTTCGGGCGTTTGTTTATTTGCAATGGGTGTTTGCGGCGTTTCCCGATGCACCACATACCGCATGCCACCTGCGGCAAGCGCGGCAAGTACTATAACACCTATGTTGATACCAATGATTTTTTGTAACATAGAGCGGCTGTATAGAGAGTATCGTACCCTCATTTTCAAGGAAGCGTAAACCGCCATACATCTCCAAAGCACCGGATTATTCTTCTTTAACCCAATCCTTTTTCAATCTTCAGGGTTTTCATCATCCTGTGCATTTGCTGGGGTAATGCTTATATCCGGAACCAAATTCCCCTGGGAGTCAATGATCTTTTTGTTCATGAGATTTCCAACCTCAACCCTTTTTGCTTCTACCATCGCGTTATAGGTTCTTCCTGCAACGACCACGCGGGCTTGCATGTCGCTTTGTATGGTTACATCAGTTGCGGCGTAATAGCCACTGCTCAAATTTTCCCGTGACCGTATCAGGTGGTCAGTGATGACATACTCCCCACTCTCCAATACCCCGTTACCACTCGTGTCAATCGCCACATTGAGCTTATCACCTGCCTTTAAATCCGAAACAAAGGGAATTTGTATGAGCAGTTTTCCCGTCTCAACACCACCGCCTGTATAGACCGTAACGTATACGATATTATTTTCCGGCTGCCCAAGCACGGGAGTATTGGTTGTGCGCTGCGGGGCATAGCGCTGCCATACAATAATTCCCGCTACAATGACAATGGCTAAAAAGAGAAGTTTTTTCATGGCGCTGTACCTACTATTCTCTTATGCGTACGAATAAGAGAATAGATTTTTGCAAATATTTCCTACTTTTTGACCAACGTGCCGTTTTGGTATGCCACAAAAGCCTCTTGCAATTCCTCTTGCGTATTCATGACCATCGGACCGCCCCAGGCAATAGGCTCGCCTAGCGGCTCTCCGGCAACCAATAAAAACCGTGCGCCGCCCTCACCCGCTGAAACTTGGATAGTACCACTCTGAGTTTCAGTTAGTATAACACTTGGTGCAACAGAAGCCAAACTATCACCAACCTTTACCAACCCCTGAAAAACATACAAAAAGGCAGTGTAATGCTTTGGTACAGTATAAGAAAAAAACTTCCGCGGTTTCACCGTTACATCTATATATATGACATCCACTACAAGATTCGTAACACTCCCCGGTGTTCCCGCATACATTCCCGCAATCACCTTAACCTCCGCGTCATCTTCTTTCACCACAGGAATCTCATGAGCCGTAATACCCCGATACCTCGGAGGCATCATTTTATCTTTTTTTGGAAGGTTGACCCACAACTGAAATCCCTGCGACTTCCCTTCAACCGCTTGCGGCATTTCCTGGTGGATAATACCGCTACCTGCCGTCATCCACTGCACGTCACCGTCTTTAATACTGCCTTTGTTACCCATGCTGTCCCGGTGCTCTACATCACCTTTCATGATATAGGTAATGGTTTCTATGCCGCGATGCGGGTGCCAGGGAAAACCAGCGAGATAGTCGTTTGGATTATCACTTCCGAAATCATCCAGCAGTAAGAATGGATCAAACAGGGGTAATTCCGCATAGCCAAAACAGCGATGCAGACGCACGCCCGCACCTTCCATCACCTCTTTCGGGTGGAATATTTTTTTGACTTTCCGGTGCATACAGTGTGGCTGCGGGACTAGGATTCGAACCTAGATTAACTGGTTCAGAGCCAGTCGTCCTACCATTAGACGATCCCGCAATATTGGATACAAGAATTCGTCAAAGCGCACTTAGTCTAGCAAAAAACAGGGGTATGTTCAAGAGGATTGCTACGTAAAACTTCATATTACGTGACCATAGGAATTTTCCATTTACTCAATTATCTGCCCGCCAAACTTTTTAACCAACTCCTGTAAGTGCAGGTCATCAGATGGTTGCATGGGATGCGCCATGCCGTTTCCCAAGCCGTTCGCTCCTTTGCCGACTTCCGGGAGGATGCGCACCGTTACGCCATACACATCTTCAACCGCGCGTACCAGCGCATTGCGCATCTTCGTATCGCGTAGCTTGTCCGCGTGCATTTTATAGCCGACACCAAAAGTCAAGCACCCATTCTCGCATGCAAATGGAGTGCTCCCTTCCAGCAAAAATTGCAGAGCGTGGTTGTACTTTTTTGTTTGCGTAACAAGCGTATGCCACTTCTCCTGCAACCTCGCTAAAGGAAGTGATATATCTCCTTCCTTTTTGGGTTGTATCGGCTCTGCTTGTACCGCATCCGATTCTGCTTTTTCAATTTCAACCGATTCATTCTTTTGCAGGACTTCTGTTTTTTGCGGTTGAGGAGTTGCTGCTCTTTTTGGGATTGTGCCGGGATCATTCCCCGTATCTTCATCATGGGATTGCGACAGATCGCCGCAAAACTTCACCGTAGCAACTTCTGCGGGTAATTGGGGTATGGTTGACGTACGCACCAGGTCCTGCGCTTCATATAACAACGCGACAAGCCGTAGTAGCCGTTCTACATGCAAACGCTGTTGCAATTCCTGCACACGCGGGAATATTTTCGCGTCCACATCCGCGACTGCAATCTTCTTGGCCGAAGTTTGTGCAAGCAGCAAATGGTGCGCCAAGTATAGCGCGTCTCCCAAAAATGCTCCCGCATCAATCCCTGCACCGTGCACGGCTTCCAAATGATCTATGGCAGCGGCAACATTTTTTTTCGCAAGACTTTCAAACCAAACGACCACCGCCTCCATATCGGAAGCTGGAAATAATAAGTCCGCCAATTCGTCCGCAATGTTTTTTTCTTCAAGCGATGCCAGCTGCTGCAGCACCGATTCCGCATCCCGCACGCTGCCACGCGCTTCCCGCACCACTCGCTCAACCACCCCGTCAGTGAGCTTCATACCCTCGTAATCGGCCAGCAGACGCACGCGTTTCGTAAGCGCGTCTTGCGCCACTAATTTAAAATCAAAACGCTGACAGCGGGAAATAATGGTTGCGGGAACCTTGTGCGATTCTGTTGTCGCAAGAATGAACACTACGTATCGCGGCGGCTCTTCCAATGTTTTTAAGAGGGCGTTGAATGCCGCGGTAGAGAGCATGTGGACCTCATCAATAATAAATATCTTCCACTTGTCTTTTTGGGTTACCACATGCACGCCGTTGATGATAACCTCGCGTACATTGTCCACGCCCGTATGTGATGCCGCGTCAATCTCTAAAATATTGAGCGAACTTCCCTTCGTAATACTCGTGCAGGAAACGCATGTATTGCAGGGTTCCGCGTCCCCTGCTTTACGGTTTTCACAATTCAGCGCTTTTGCCAAAATTCTGGCGGTTGTGGTTTTACCAACCCCGCGCGGCCCGACAAAAAGATAGGCGTGTCCGACACGCCCGCTTTTTACCTGTTGCTCCAGCGTAATTCTAATTGGTTGCTGGCCGACCAGCTCGCCAAACGTCTGCGGTCGGTATTTTCGATAGAGTGCAAGTGACATTATCCTCCGGTCATTTTGCGCGCGACGCGGAATCCAGTTTGTTGAAATATAATGGATTCCCGTGTTCGCGGGAATGACCTAGAAATTTATTGTATGTGCATCTTGAAGATGCTGCGCTCTCTACAAGCTGGTTCCTGATTCCTTTTTCATGATATTTTCCACCGCACCCCAGAAACTCTCACCGATTTCGGGAACCAAAAGCACCACCTCATCACCCTCGCTTCCTTTGTAATAGGTAACACTTGCGGTCAACACATGCCACTCTTTCCCTTCAACTGCCGTGCGATACTGGTGAGTTTCCGCGTCCTGCTTGAGCGTGCCGATAACGCGCTTACGCTCAATCGGTTTGATCTGTTTGTAGATGAATTTACCTTCTGCGGTAATGGTGAGTTTGAGCACATCCCCTTCCACCAATTTTGACTTGGACGCATAATTTGCGGGAACTGTATATTCTTTTCCATCGGTGCCAATCATGTGTTGGCCGTTAAACACGCCTTCTACTACATTGGCAGATATAAAGGATGCGGTTGGATCATGATGATGGTGATCTATGCTGCGTGGTGCCACTCCGGTGCCTTCCAAGAGTTCAATGGCCGAGCGTATGTTGTCGCGCATTTCGTGCAAGATGGAGAGTACGACCGCATACTTATGATCGTGCGCATCAGCATCAGGGTGTCCTGAAACGGCATGGGGAGTCACATCCGCCGGCTTCGCGGATTCCGAGATGGAGAACAGTTCGCTGTCCAATTCATGTAATACGTCATTTACCTGTTTGTGTTCCTCTTGTTTGTTTTTTACTGTGGTGTCTAACGGAAGCGTTTGATTTTGTGTTTGGTCCATATGTTTGTTAATGGGTGCTATGTTATGTATAAAAATTACATGGGTGTTTGTTGGAGTTTTGCACTAAACCCTAAGGTGTCCTTTCAGTCGCCGCAACCGGAGTTTTTTCTCCCAATCCTCCCAGTTTGCTGCGGCGCAGTATTTCAGCTTCAACGTCCACCCGAGGTTTTCCGTACTTCATACGGGACAGTTCGCGAATACGCTTGGCGCGCTCCTTATCTCCCGCGACTGGCGGAAAAGTAGACAAGTGAAACGCCCTTTGCACCGTATTATGCACGAGTAACTTAACATACGCGTGGAATCTGTCAATGTTCACCAAATCATACTCGTGGAACACCGGAGCAAACTGTTTTGCCAGCATCTCCGCGTCCTCAATGCCAATGCGGAACGTTATCATCGTACCCACGTTACCCAGTACCGCATCCCGAATTTTCGTATCATTACCTTGCACGAGCTGCCCCAAATACTGGTGGGCAAGCGTCAGGTTCAGCCGGTACTTGCGAGCTTCGGAGAGTATGACCGCAATACTATCCGTTATGTAGTTTTGAAACTCGTCAATGTAGAGATAGAAATCATTTCGCTCGTTTTCCGGAAGCGCCGCACGACCAAATGCCGCCATTTGTAGTTTGGAAACGATGATGAGACCCAAGAGCATGCTGTTCACCTCTCCTATCTTCCCTTTGGAGAGATTCACCAGCAGTATTTTACGCTTGTCCATGATGTCGCGGAAATTGAATCCAGATACCGGCTGACCGATGATGTTGCGCATCATAGAGTTTTCTATAAATCTCCCCACTTTGGAAATGAGGTATCCGAGCATTTCCGATTTATGAAAATCGGACGTTTTCGCCATCTCTTTTTCCCAAAATGATCTCACGATGGGATCCGTAACATGCTGCAGCTTATATTTTTGAAATTCGGTATCGGTGAAAATACGTGGAATTTCCGTGATCGTTCCCGGGTCTTGTTTATCCGACATGAGCGTCAACATGGCATTGCGCATATTATGCTCAAACATAGGTCCGATCATGTTGGGATCGGACACGAGTTTGTAAAAAATCTGGATCATTTCCTGCACGGCAAAATCCTGCTGATCAAGTGTTTCCGCCTCTAGCATATTCAGGCCGATGGGCCTGTCAACATCCGCGGGATCAAAGAGAATCACATCTTCCGCGCGGCTCTCCGGCACGGTTGCCAGCACGTCTTCAACAAGGTCGCCGTTCGGGTCAACGACGCACACGCCGTGTCCCGCCGCAATATCCTGGCGCGCCATCTCGGCAAGGAGTACCGATTTTCCCACACCCGTCATACCGATAACATAGGCGTGACGGCGACGGTCTTCAGGCAATAGGTAAATATCGTGGTCTTCTCCGCGATAGCTGTTTTTTCCCAGAAGAACGCCTGCGGTCGGTAGATCGGATGGCGCGGGTGCGCGCTTGGCGCCTAACCATACAATGTTCGGTGTTTCGGTTGAGGGAAGCGGAAAATGGTAGACAGTCGCAAGCTCTTCGGCATTAAAGATGATGCGGTATTTGTCTTCATAAATACGATAAATAAAATCATCAATGAGTTTGTTTCTGCCGCGCGCCATGACCGGCACCACGCGCTCAAACGCATTGCCATATTCATAGATATTGTATTGCGCAAATGCGTCGGTAATTGCCTGCAGGTACGCTTTGGTTTGCTCGGGCGTAGGTGTCGCGACCACAACGCGAATGTTGACATCCAGTCCCGCTTTACTTGTTTTTTCTTCCAACCCCCGCACCATTTCTTCTTCCATGGGTGAGAGGCGGTAAATTTCCGCTTCTTTTTTTTGTTCGTAGGGATAATGTTTTTTTACTCCCCCGTGTAAAAAATCGCTTCCCGGCTGTTTCATGATGCCGCCCCAGCCGGACTTACCCCCTTTACCCATCGCTTCTTTGAGATTTTTTCCCTGGAGCATCGCGCTCGCCACTTTACGGCCGCGGATGTGCCATTCCTTCTTTGCGGATCTTACCACGAACTGAATGGCGGCACCCGAGTCTTTGTCCAGTTTGCTTAACGCGTTGGTAAGTGCGTTCAAAGGGTCCGACTGCATTTTAAGGTAGGTGTTAATGGGAAACATGTTCTCCCGCCGCAGTCTCAGGTACGCGCCTTCAATAGCACTCTGCGGCGAAAAGATATTGTAGTCCTCCACAAGCGTCATTTCCGCATCCGGATAATGCGCCAAGAGTTGTTGTTCCAGAAAGCGTGAAAGATAGCGCGGCGTTACTACATAAAAATAGATATGGCCTTTGTGCGCCACCATTTCAAAAGACAGATGATCCGTTCTCCCGAATATCATGGCATTAAGTCCCCGTTGCGCCTTTAGCCCGCCGAGATTGCTCGCGAATCCTTCCATAAGGGCAATGCCCTCTTGCATCTGTTGCAGCGTTAATTCCTCATGCATGGATTTGGTTGTTTCTTTCGGTACGCGCACCAAAAAAACCGTTTCATCAAGTGATGAGGGAATATTATGAACCTTGCGCACGTGGTGACGAAACAGTAAAAAACCGGCGATCGCCTCCGCTATGCACAGCAATACGATGCCAAACATGGCAAATATGAGGAAAATGAAAGACACAGTAGTACAATGAAACAATGACAATGACCCTAACAGCGGTAACAACAAATCTTGGTGTTATAGCTCTGCCGACGGTTATGGTTTATCCTTCCGCAATCTAAATATTTTCTCCGCTTTAAGCTTTGCTTCCTGTTCAATAAAAAATTGATTCACGCCCGGAATGACCTGTAGCCATTTGATAATAACCTCGCGAATTTGCGATAGCGTACTCTTTGCCTTTTGTAGAATCTGCTGTATGCTGCGCGCCGCTTCTTCCGCTCTGGCCTTAAATACAGGCTTCACGTCTGGCGGAAGTTGAAAATAAATTTCCTGCATATCCTGTTCCAGTATTTTTTCTATCAATCCCAAGGGAATGATGGGTATGCCTTGCGGAATGTCGGATGGTTGATTCTCCGCAGAGGCGGTTACCGACGCCACAGGAGTCCCGATGCGCTGTTCGGTTTCAGGAGTATGCTGCTTGGTTTCGGGATGTTCGCGCGGCGGCAGTACTTCCGCACTCCTCTCTCCGCCTGATACAGGCACACGTTCCTTGGTGCCTATAGGCTCCGCTTCAACTCCACGCAATTTACGTAACGGGTTGTACATAGACAGATGCAGTATACCATAATTTCAGTTTATGCGCCAAGTATGTTTCTATTTTGTTTACCTGGTAAAAATGTGCTATACTGCTATCTGGAAGAAAGAAGTACCCTACTTCCAATGTATTTTCCTATGCCAATCAATACCTTGCAAGCAACGACCACGTGGCACAACGTGGATCGCACCGGCAAAATGGAAATTGAGTGGCTGCGCAAAGCATTCGCCTTCCATCCGTTGGATTTGGAAGATTGTGCAGGTTCCGCTCAACGACCTAAGTTAAGTATATATCAGGAGTATCTGTTTATGATTCTCCTTTTTCCCGTGTACAATAAACATGCCCGCGCTATAGAACAGGCGGAAATTGATTTTTTCATCAACGAACACTTTCTCATCACCGTCCATCGCAATGAGTTTCCCGTCATTAAAAGATTTTATGAAGAACTTTCCGCGTCCGATACGGTACGTACAAGATTTTTAGGAGAAAACTCCGCGGTGCTGTTGTATGAGATTTTGGATCGCTTGTTGGAATACTGTTTTCCCATGCTGGATCATACCGATCTGGATATTAAGAATATTGAAATGAATATTTTTACGGGGAATGAAAAACAGATGGTCGGCGAAATTCTCACCGTAAAAACCAGTATTGTCAACTTTCGCAACACCATGTCGGCGCACCGCAATATCATCAAGAACCTGATGAAAGCAAACGCAAAATTTTTTGACACGGATACGCTGAAAGTATACTATCAAAATTTGGTAGACCTGACGGTGAATATTTGGGACATCCTTGCGGCACAGCGCGAAACAATTGACGCACTGCATGCAACTAACGAGTCGCTCATATCTTTTCGCTTGAACCAAGTCATGAAAACACTGACTATTTTTTCGGTTATCGTTTTTCCCCTTACCTTACTAGCGGCAATTTTTGGGATGAATGCCGTCGATATGCCGCTGGTCAACAGTCGTTACGGGTTTTGGTATATCGTTACCATTATGCTGGTTGGCACTATTGGCATGTTCACCTATTTTAAACGGAAAGGATGGCTCAAGTAAAACGTACGCAGCCTGCAGCGAGAAGTGTGTACATAGCTCTGTTGTTACGGTGAAACACACGATAGTACGTACCGATTTCACGTTGACAAAAACATAGCCGCGGGCTATGTTTTTTAGCTCGTTGTGCCCCATGCTCATTAACACTGCAGCAACATCTCTTATAAGGAGCACCGCATGAAATTTCTCTGCACACCTTCCAAACTGCTCTTTCTTTGCTCATGGATGTTTTTCTCTTTCTCGTATAGTGCATATAATGATGCGCCAGATGCAACTATCCCCGAGCGAGAAGTGGAGTTGCACATTCTCAATCATCATCCCCAGCCCATGATCTGTATCCGCGTTTATCAGGAAGACAGAAATTCGTACATTGAGTTTTACGAATATGGACTGCACAATAGGCGGCCGCGGTTGGATAAGGTGGTAATAGTAAAGGAGCAGGGTATTACCGTATTTGAGCGTGATGCTGTGTATCAGGAAATATGGCAGAATTGGGAAGACGAGTATCTGCTATTACGGGAGAAAGAACTGGGCAAGCAGAGAGTAACGGATCCGTGGTCCCACTTACGAAAAATACGTGAGGCATAAAACCCAAACATCTCGCAAAGGAGATTTCTTATGGAAAACGAAATACCTTTCTTGCATAGAAGCGGCTATTGCTCTTATGACGGACCTGCATCATTTGCTCTTATCAGAGAACCAGAGTCCACCGAAATTCAAAAAATTTCTACGCCTCGAGGACGGCGAGTTACCGTACAAGAGGGCGTAGTTCATGTGCCATACGTACATATCATAAAAAAAGAGACTGTGTCATTACACATCACTGATGTGCAGGACAAACCGCTTCCCTGGGAGTCGGACGCTATTCGTGTCATCACCAACCCGAATAGTAATAAAATCATTTGGATAAAGCAGTAACGCTTCACCTTATCCAGCTTACAAACAATTCTCCGCAAAACACTTGCCGGAGATTTTTTTATCATAATACCTGCCCGGATTACTTGGAAACTTGCTTTCCAAGTAGGGTATAGTTCGCTAATATGCACTCCACGTCCTCAAGTGTTGCAACCCGTACCAGTTGTTGCCGCACGTGCGATGCTCCAGGAAAACCGCGGAAATAATTCACCAAGTGCTTGCGCAATTCAATAAGCCCATGCTGTTGCTTTGTTGCAAAAAGATACCATGCATGAGTACGCGCAACTTCTTTAACCTGTTCCAACGTGTATTCCTTATAGACGCCTGTAGCAAAATATGATTTTATCTGCTCAAATATCCACGGCTTGCCGAAGGTACCGCGCCCCAAAGCCACGCCATCAGCTCTCGTTCGTTGAAGCACCTCTTTGGCATCTTCGGGCTTCATGATACCGCCATTTGCCAAAACAGGAATATCTCCTACGAGTTCTTTAATTGCCGCCACCTGGTCAAAATTTATACCTCCGGTAAACCCTTGCTCATACGTTCTGCCATGAACAGTCAGCGCCGCAAGGGGCAGGTCTTTGATACGCTTTACAAAATCAACCGCGCTTGCGTCTTTGACACTGATCCGCAGTTTGAGTGATACCGGCAAATCGGTTGCTTCCACCGTACTTTTAATAATACTCCTCGCTACATCCGGTTGTAAAAACAATGCGGCGCCAGCCCCGTGGTTAAATACTTTTTTCGCGGGACAGCCGAAATTAATATCAATGCCGTCTGGCTGCAGCTCTTGCGCTATCTTTTTCACACTCGCAGAAAAGTGCTCCGGTATTTTGCCAAAAATCTGCACCACATACGGCCGTTCCCGCTCATCAAATCGCAAAAGCTCTAGGGATTTTTTTGAGTTGTAATACAGGGCGGTCGTATGCACGAATTCAGACACCACCACATCCGCTCCGTGCTGACGGCACAACAGCCGAAACGCCGAATCGGTATATCCCGCCATCGGCGCAAGCGTTACAATGGGTTTTTGTAAATTTTTCCAAAAGTTTTGCATAGTTTGCGTTACCAGGATCTCTAGCGATACTACCCGATACCTTCAATTTATGCAACGTCTTGCAAGTCAAAGCGCTACATACACGATCCCCACTCTCCCCCGACACTAATCTACCCAGATAGTAATCTACCCAGATAGTAATGTATCACATTCCTACGATCGTAGTTTGTGTAACATTTTTTTCAATTTCTGATAACAAACGCGATCTGGGTGGTCGCGTTTGTTATGCAGGATATGGACTCTTTGTTTTTTCCGTATACAGGTCGTGTTACATTTCTCGTAACTTGTGCATCTCTATGGCTCCCTCTCGTATGTCTTCAACCGTAAATCCAAGCTGCGCTATTTCTTTTCGTAACGCATCACTTGCTGCCCAGTCTTTTTTCTTTCGCGCATTTTCCCGTTGCGCAACAAGCTTGCTAACTTCTTTGGGAACAACCGGCGGCTCCACTTCCGCAAAGCCAAGCCCCAGCACTTTGTCTATATACACCATACTGGCTTTCTTTGCGCCAGCCGGATAATCAGATTTTACCAAATCCCAAAGCAGAGCCAATCCTTTTGGCGTGTCCAAATCATTATGCACCGCCTCCAAAAACTTTTCTTCATACTCCGCGCAACCGATGGACGGTTTACCAAAATCTTGCGCGTAGCGGTACAGCTTATCCAGTGCGTGTTGCGCGCCCGCAAGCGCCTCAAAGGTAAAATTCAGCTTGGTACGATAGTGTGCTCCAAGCACCATGTAGCGATATGCCAAAGGCGAAAATCCCCTTTTCTCAAGTTCACCCAAAGTTACAAAATTCCCCTCGGATTTTCCCATGCGCTTCTCATCTATCACCAAAAATTCGCCGTGCAGCCAGTAGTTGACAAACGGCTTGCCGGTAACCGCTTCGCTTTGCGCTATTTCATTGGTGTGGTGTACCGGCATGTGGTCAATACCGCCGCAGTGCAAATCAAACGTCTCACCAAGATGTATCATGGACATGACCGAACACTCCAGGTGCCAACCAGGAAAACCGACACCCCACGGACTTTCCCACTCCATAGCCCGCTCTCCGGGATGCTTGGAAAATTTCCACACGGCAAAATCAGTCGGGTTCTTTTTCTCCCCAAGCGCAATGCGGCTTCCGGGACGCAACTGCTGCGCATCAAGCCGTACAAGTTTGCCATAATCATGTACTTTGCTCGTATCAAAGTAGACACCATCCGAGGTCTCATACGTATAGCCCTTTTTCTCAAGTTTTTTTACAAAATCAATTTGTTCGGCAATGGTCGCCGTTGCTTTCGGCATCACATCCGGTTTTATGATATTGAGCCTTTGCAGGTCGTTCAAGAACGCTCGCGTATAAAAATCAGCTACCCCATACGCGGTCTTCCCCTCCTTCTTTGCTTCGCGTTCTACTTTGTCCTCACCCTCATCTGCATCTGATGTTAAATGTCCCACATCCGTAATATTCATGACATGCTTGACCGTATAGCCGTCAAGCGTCAGCACACGCTTGAGCACGTCCTCAAATATGTAGCTGCGTAAATTGCCGATATGCGCGTAATGATAGACGGTAGGACCACACGTGTAGAGACCCGCGTGATCTTTTTTTATCGGTACAAACGGTTCTTTTTTTCGCGTCAGGGAGTTATAAAGTACAACGGTCATATTAGAATAGTGACTCGCTTCCGGTTATCACAGTGTAGATAAAACTGATGATCGGCACAATCAGCTGAAAAAAGAAAAATATGAATATGAGGAGAAAGAAGACGCCGTATTGTTCAAACAGCATTTTAAAACGTAACATTTGCGGCGAGTCGGGCAACAGTGCGTACAGAACCTTTGAGCCATCCAAGGGAGGTATCGGCACCAGGTTAAATACCATGAGCAGTACATTGGCATACACAATAATACTCAACAAAAGCGTAAAATTGCTCGGTGGTAAAAATCGTATCATGAGACCGACCGTAACCGCAATCGCCAAATTCGCCAATGGTCCCGCAACACCAACCCACGCGGCATCGCGCTTTGGGTTGCGCAGATTATAGGGATTGTAGGGAACCGGTTTAGCGTAGGCAAAGAGAAACGGGATATTGCTGATAATCATGAGCATCGGCAACAAAATAGTACCAACCGGATCAATATGCGCAATGGGGTTTATTGTGAGACGTCCCGCATAGCGGGCCGTAGGGTCTCCCAGTTTATCCGCCATCCAGCCATGCGCATACTCGTGCATAATGGCTGAAGGTACAATCACGAGAAAAAAGAAGAGGAGAAGGATAGTTGTGGACATAGAGAGATAGGATACGTTAGCAGGATAGAGGATGTATGGACAAATTACTCCCCTAGGCTATATAGTATGAACGTTTTGATATCATTTTGTCAACGTGTTGTCAAAATAATTGATATGTGCTACACTCATTGGCGAGCTTTTCCAGCGTACATGATATACTAAAAAAATCCACCCTTATACCTCTATGGCAGGAAGAACATGTGCGGTATGTGGGCGCGGCAGTTTGCGCGCCAAGAGCCGCAGCCATTCCAACATTGGCACGTTACGCCGACAACATATCAATCTACAGACAAAAACCATTGACGGCAAAAAAACCAAGGTTTGCACGTCGTGCTTGCGAAATTTACAGAAAGCCGCTTAACACAAGATAAAAATTTTACATAAAACCGCCCCGATGCGCAGTCGGGGTGGTTTGTCGTCTGCATGACAGTTTGCAGACGCCCTGGGCAGGGTAAAGTTGGTGCGCAACGATCTTATTCCGTAACAAACGTATCTTCCGTACTGGTTGCGCTGTTGCCGGATACGTCTGCAGACTGGACAATAAAGTAGTATGTGGTACTTGCCGTAAGTCCAGTCAGGTTGATACTGTGACTTGTTACGAGCATCACATTTTGTACCGTTTCGGTTGAGGTTGCCGTCGTGAGGCTTTCCAGCGCATATACGACGCGGCTCGTACTTGACTCATTCGTTGTCCAGAGAATCTGCGCGGTAGTCGTACTCGGAGTTGCGGTAAGAGTACTTACAACTGGTGGTGTCACATCTGCGAGCATGTCCGTGGCAAAAGAATATTGGGTACTCGTCGCACTAGTACCATGCCCATCAACCGCAGTCACCTTGTAGTAGTAAGTTGTGGCGGGCGTTAAACCGGAAAGGGTAATCGCGTGAAACGTTACCATTGATGCATTGTTGACAACTGAATTTGAAGTTGCCGTTGCCAGACTTTCATCCGCAAAGGTAACGCTGCTCGTACTGTTCTCATTGGTCGTCCACGTAATAACGGCTGTTGATGTTGCCACATCGGAAGATACAGCGCTGATCACCGGCGGAGTGGTGTCGTCCGCGCCAACTCCGGTGGTCAAGGCATGTTCAGCACTCGTTGCCATATTTCCCGAACCATCAGACGACGCAACTATGAAGTAGTAGGTGGTACTCGGCACAAGACCATACAGATTAACACTGTGTGCCTGCACTGGTGTGCCGTCATGAACTTCCAGGGTCGTCGTTGCACTTGCCAGATGACTCTGCGCGTAGCGTACAACACTCTTGCTGTTCTCATTCGTAATCCATGTAATGCGTGCGCTTGTTGACGATGCGGAATATCCTATACCGCTTATTACCGGTGCGGCAGTGTCATCCTGATCGCCGTCATGTGTGCATGCGCCGACCGTATCTCCGTGCGTCAAATGTGCTGCTGCTGCGGATTTGCCAACCGTTAGGGTACGCGAGTCTTCAGTATCTCCGGGGGGTATGTGGCAGATCGTAACTTTCTTCTCATGCGCATTGCCGGAGTCGTTGACGGCTGCAACACATTGTTCAAGCAAATCAGTTCCAATGGCACCAATTTCTAGTCCAAGGTGCGCAATTCGCTTTTGGAGGCGCCATACCGCTCGATTGAGCCACTGGCACTCTTGCATCTGCCTAGCTTGCGCATGCGCAATCTGCCGAATATGCCTAAAACCCAAATCATCACCAATTGTGGGGTTCGTATCCTCTTCCGCTTCGGGGTCGTAGTCAGTTGTTGAAGCTATAGAGTTCCCAACGGTATAGTTCACAAAAAACGCATCCGGCACGTCATCAACCAGCAAATTCCATTGGTCACCATAAAACTTTCTTGCAAGAGATTCCGTGGTAATCCAGCGCAACACGCCGTTTTGTGACACCGCGTAAACTCTGGGATCGGTTTGTATTTTCACCAAGAGCGCACCGGGTCTGTAACGTACATTGCCGGCAAGCGGCAGTTGGGCGAGTTGTTGGTCACGCACTTGTTCAACGACCAAAAAATCATCAAACCAGCTCTTGAACGTCTTTTCGTTGGGAAAAACATAGCGTTTCCCGTCCGCACCTACATAGTACAGTGTAGAGCCGGACCCCTGAATAATCTGCCCGATGAGCTGGTCTTCGGCATGAACCACAGTGCCCATGGTAAGCGCGGGAACCAACATCATCGCCATACAAAAATAGATAAACATTCTTTGTAACATAGCATGAGAGTTATGTTTCGCACAGTCTTAGCCTTTCTTGCAAAGATACCTGCAAAACGTCTGAAAATAAATAAAATAAAGTTGTGTGAAGATTGCACAATGCAGTATGCCACCGCACCCCAAAAACGTTACACGATGTAATTTTGCCGATCAATCAACCTCCCGCATACCGATATGGCGTGCGGGTGGTCATTCATCATACCCTATCCCTATGTACGGTTATTCTTCAATAATTAAATTGCCCTTCATACCCATTTCACGATGCCGTCCAACACTACAGTAATATTCAAACGTACCGACCTTATCCGCAACAAATTCAACAGAGGATGTGTTGCTGGTCATTACTTGTTCGGTAGCCGCATTAAACTCATCCACCACCCAGTCGTGCAAGCCGTCCTGGCTGGTAAGAACAATTTTTACCCGGTCACCTTTCTTGACGCGAATTTCATTCTGCGAAAACGCGAAGTTTTTCCCTGTAAGATTGATGGTTTTTACAGATTCTGCCATGGAATCACCCTCCGCATTTTCTCCATCTTGCGTCATACTATCCGTTGCTCCTTCCGGATTTTCAGTATTTTCTTCTTCCATGGTATTTGTTGGATTGTTCTCCGGTAATGCTTGGGGCATTGCGTCTCCCGAGGAAGTTTCTTCTATCGTGGTACCTCTCTGCACTTTATCCTCCATGATATTCTGCCCGTCTTTTTGCCAGTTATACGCATACGCGCCGCCAACAATCACGACAATGGCAATAACGACACCAATGAGCAAATTCTTTTGTTGCATACTGATAAATCTTAAAAATTAAAACAGGAATTATTCCTGCTTAGAAAATATAGCTGTCTTTACATACTGGGTCAACACCCGCGTCTGTGGATAACACAAACTTACAAACATCCCTTTGCCTTGAACAGATCTATGACGTTCGGTGTCTCACCCTTTTTGATTTCGTCTACGCGAGCTTGTCCGAGTTTTTGCGTAAAACACTCTTCCATCTCGGGCGAAATTTCAGTTGGCAGCTTTGCCGTATCAATGCCAAATTTTTCCAGCACTTGCTTTTGTTCAGCGGAAAGAAGTATAGGGGTAGAGCTTGTGGCAAGATTTTCCGCATCCGTGGCTTGCGTGCTCGTTGTGGCTGTCATATCCTGTTGCCGGTTCTGCAGGTACGACGTTACTATTGGCATCATGGTCGAGCGTATGTTGAGCGGATTGCGCACCGCTACAAAAACAAGAAGCGCAACTGTTGCCGCGCCAATAAGCGCGAGCAGGAATATGATAAATTTTATCAGCATGTTGAACATACCGTTAAGTTTTTAATTTTGTGAAACGTAGATGCTTTTTATATTTTGCGCTTTTTTCCGTCCCCGCCGAAGCGTTATTGCCATCCATACAAGCTCGTCCAAAAATTGAGCTGTGCGAACGGCATATGTTTTTTTATCCTTCAATACCCCTTTTGCAGTAAACACGTCCTGAACAAAGGGGAAATGCAAATCCAGTTTTATGGCAACCAAGCCAAGTGTGCGTACCACTGGCAACAACGATTCTATCACCCGCGTCCCTCCCCATGGACCGTTGGATACCCCAACCATACCGACCGCTTTATGATGATACTCTTCCAAGAGTATATCTAAAACTGATTTTAAGCTTCCCGGATAGCCGTGGTTGTATTCAGGTACCACGAGCACCAAGCCGTCCGCACGCACGATGTTGTTGCGATACTCGGCATGCCGATCTTTGAGACGTATGCCGTAGTCGCTGTCCAGCAACACAAAGGTGCGCACGTCAATCAATTGGGTTGTGGCATCTTGACGTTTGTTCAGTGCTGCCACGACATATCGTGCCACATTTTCGGTTTGCCGTCCTTCGCGGTTGGTACCTAAGATAACGGGTATGAAAAGTTTTGCAGTCATACCTATGTATATACTTATACGTGTGGGGTGATGATGCTCACGGCATAAATAACCGCGACACCCAAAAGCAACCATCCCGTGTGCATGATCACGTTATGCGCATTTTTTTCGTCGTCCAATTCTGGAATAAGGTCGGATGCGGAAAGATAAATAAAATTTCCCGCAGCAAAGGCCGCCATAAAAGGAATAAGATGTGAAAAATGCTGCCCAAAAAAATAAAACACGATACCCCCAAGCACTGCGGTTAAAGCAAAGAGGAAATTAAAAAATAGTGCCCTCGCTTTGGACATGCCCGCATAGAGTAATATGCCGAAATCTGATATTTCTTGGGGTATTTCGTGTACTATCACGGCAAGTGTGGTAATAACGCCTATTCGCATATCCAGCATAAACGCGGTTGCTATGAGAAAGCCGTCAACGATATTATGAACACCATCGCCAATTAAATTGGTTAGCACCAGATGTTGTTTCGCATTCGGGTCTTCCGGGTCATGGTCTATGCAACGACAATGGTGCCAGTGCAGATATTTTTCTAAAATGAAAAACAGGAGAAAACTTACCAGAGCCATCATAAAAACCGCACGCGCATCTTCCACACCTTCTACCGCTTCCGGCAGCAAATCCAAAAATGTTACTGCCAAAAGCGCACCGGCAGCTAAACTGATCAATTTTTTCAGCATCCCATCCTTAAACACTGCATTGCGATATACCGCCACGATGCCGACAAACGAAATGAGGCTTACGAGTACCGTTGCGCTAACAATGTATATGATAAGCATAAAATTTCCAGGAGAAAAACTTACTCAAGCAATGGTCAGTGCAATAATATACGTAAGTGCCAAACGATCGCACATCAAAATATTGTTTTTTTTATTGTTTGCAACCATAGAACGCTCATTGGGCAATAAAGCATCCTATTTTTGTATTCCAAACCGTCCCTTGGGGACACTGGCAACCTGTATCGCATGTTTCGCACCTTGCCATTGGCGGGCAGATAGGACAATCTTTTAAATCAAAAAACCCTCTCGTTTTATTGCACAAATCTTCCTCCGGGCTTCTCTCATGTATCGCCTGGAGTGCATCATATATCAATGTAAAAAGGTTGTTCAATTCTTTTGGTACAATCGCGTCAGCGTGCACTCTGATGGTTTGTTTTTTCCCTTCGACTGCGATCTCCCATATGGTAGACGGCACATCCGGAACGTTTCCACTTCCGTATGTATTGGCAAAAGTGATGCGACGGGCATCAACCAAAGCTTGTCCTATCGCCTTTATTTCACTTTCCGTCATGGTAAAACTCTCTCTTGAAATCAAGGGTTCTGTGAGTAATTCACCACTCTGTCGGTAGAGAGCACGTATACTTACCACTCTACCTCTATCCGTGATAGTTGTTTCTTTATGTGTGTAATTTGGAAATGTTCCTTCGTCTATGATGCGTATGCTAAATTTTTTCGTATTATCATCCGACGACATATACAAGGATGTATTGTACGTTTGCACGCGATGCCACCCATACCACAATACCGCACCTCCCATACACATGCTAAGTAGTATCACGAATGTGATACTTGTACGCGTGATATACATAAAAATATACCTACCACATCCTCCTACACCCTATATAGTATAACATGTGTACAGAGTAACACTAAATAAACCCATTTTTGAGCTTATATTTTTGCAAATTGAAAAGATTGAGAGGGGTGGTGAGAAGTGTGAAGCGGATGGGTGGCTTGGGAGCCGGATGGGGGGGTTGTTGGGAAAGTTGATGGATGGGATTCTGCTCTCACACTTGGTAAGTTCAGAATGCCATCCACTACCTTATACCCGTATCCCCTTTATGCTTCAGTTCTCTCTCTCAATCTTGAAAGTAGTATAGCAGTTTTAATTTGTGTGTCAAGAGTGTTTATATTTAGCTGATATCAGCGTATTTCAATGTATGCGGATGGAGTAAAGATGGTTGGATGTTTGAGTTATCCACAGATACTGCTCATATCTCTGCAAAATTTTTTCTTTTTCTTTGGTGTAATAATCCCGATAATTGTGCATGCCGTCCTTTATGCTTCCGACAATTGAGCAACAGCACCTCATGGGACAACAATAAGCTCTATTATTTCTTTTATTGCAGGTAATGAATATTCATTACGTTCAACTCGTACCATTTCTTATCCTCTACCACTTTTTCCTGCCGTTCAATCCATGGATTCCAATCAAACTCTTCCTTTGATTTTGCTTCGCCTTCGCGAGCTAAATAACCAACCGGCTCTCGGAGTTTTCCTTGCTGCTGATACTGCCGTATCAAGCCAAGGACATCCGGTGATAACATGGTCATTTCGAACAATCGTAGACGCGCCCCATCCCCCTGTGCAAGCACAATATTCGTACGCATGATAGTTTGTTCAACCGGAAAAATGGTTACCAGCGCGTACATCCAAATAAAGAGAAAGGCAAGAAATTTTAAAATATCTGATCTTTGCTTCATCATGAGGCGCGATATAAGCCAGATGAAAACAACAGCGCAATAGAGAATCGCGTAAGAAGCAAAAAACTTCTCATAGCTGAAGCCGTAGTATGTAACATACATAGTCATGCGGTAGCCTGCTGAAATAAGCAACAATAATGAAGTTACGGTGAATGCACCTAATAGCTTTTGCAGCTGTGCTACGGTCTTTCTATAGGTAAAAAAGTAGATAGCAATATTGAGCAATGATAAAAACAACAACTGCCAGAACCCGCTTTTAACAAGATCTTCCGTTTCCTTAAAATCAAAGGGCAGAGTGCCAACCCATAATCTATGCACCTGTACCCATAAAAAAAGTATGTACAGCACCAAAATACCTCCTAAAACAATGCCCGACACAATGGTATCGATATTGGTGTTCTGTTTTTCTTTTTCCTTATAATGAAAGTCCCTACTCCATGCACGGAGTACTGCTGCAAGTACCACAGAAAGAACGGCGAGCGCAATGAGTTTATAGATGCATAGCGGGGAAATGAACTGCTTGATCAACTGGTACAGATGCTGCATTTTTTCAGCAAAGATGGTATCAGCTGCAGATAAAAGAGGAATAACGATGGTAAATGCGAGTGCAAAAAACAAGATGAGCCCCATGAGAATTCTTGCCGCAATACGCTGCTTTGCTTTTCTTGCAGGAAGAATGAGATTGACATAACTTGAACATACGACACGTATATCCTTAAAGAAAGAAAACAACCGTCCGATGACCTTGAGGATAAACTCAAAATCCCAAGGTTTGGTTTTTTTGTCCGGAAGGACTGCTTGGTTATAAAAGATGACAAAGCTGATAGGCAGCACGAGAAAATTGGTCATTTTGAGGAACAAGTTGTCATAAAAGGCGTAGCTCGCCATAATCAAAGCGATCGGGATGATCCATGCAAAATCAGAACGGGAATATCGTCCTTTTTTACGGAGCGTCCAAACAAACAGCCATAAGCATAACGCTAAGAAAATACTCGCGTTAATTCCCAAAGCAAAAATACCACGCTCAAAAAAATTCCATAAAAAAACAATCCCATAGAATGCTAACCCGGCACAAAGTGCCAGTTGCATTATTGTGCTTTTACTTAAGTCTTCAGTTTTTGCTATTGCAGCAGTGTGCTTCATATAAGTTTCGTGAGGATAAAACGCTATGGGTCAAAAAAGTCGTTGCCGCTTTCCGATGATCTTACGCCGATTGCATACGTTGACAAAAAATTTGAGGAACGCCAGGACGGATTAAAAGATCGGCTGATCACCGAATAGGTGCAAAGCGCGCTGGATGGTATTAGAACACACAAACCGAGCAATAAGCTCGGCTCCTGTGTTCTTGGCAGGGGTGGAGGGAATCGAACCCCCAGTTCGGGTTTTGGAGACCCGTGGTTTACCATTAACCGACACCCCCTTGAACCCGGATCGTTGTGCAAGTATCGTATCGTTATTTCGTTTCCTTGTGCAAGGTGTGCTTCCCGCAGGCAGCGCAATGCTTTTTGAGCTCAATACGATCTTTGAGCTTTTTTTTGTTCTTGCGGGAAAAATAGTTGATGTTCTTGCACACGGTACACTCAAGCTTCATGAGATTGTCTTGGGACATACGTTTCAATGACGATGACGGTAACTCTAACGATGACACCGGTTACGAATTAACGGTCAATGGTCACATGTTAATTGTTCTATATGGAGCCGGGAACAGGATTTGAACCTGCGACCCACGGTTTACAAAACCGTTGCTCTACCACTGAGCTATCCCGGCATCAATAAAAAACCGTGAGATAAAAACATCGGCAGGTTTCCCCTACCGACACAGTATACATAAAATTTTCCCGTGCGTCAATCCTAGTGAAATACGGTAAAACCGTTATTTTGCTTTGCAAATATTTTACAGGATCAATGACTAAAAAGGCGTACCAAAGACATATAAAGCCAGTACGGCATGCACCGCAACCGACCCGAAAAACAGCCACCGGCACCAGCGGTGATATTTATAGAACCAGCGAAACCACGACCATTGCATAGCACGCGCCGCATAGTTTCCTCCGATACATCGGCAGGAAAAAATAGTAGCAACACGCCCAAGATATTCAGTATGCCGGTGATAAAAATGACCGTCGTCATAAATATAAGTATAGCGTTTTATTGAAATTATGGCAAAAAAAGTTCTTCGTATTTCACGCGGCGCTATTTTTAAAAGGAAGAGGGGCTTTTTTTGTTAATTATTACCATGCCACCCTATTGATTTAATCAATGCTATGATTTCGGGAAACGTTTCTTGATTGAAGTGCTCTCTATGCTCAAAAACAACCGTTTCCGCGTTGGGTAAAGCTTGTTGGTATTTCTTCAGGTGCGTAAATGGAACAACCGGATCGTCTTTACTGTGTATTAAATAGATTTTACCGCTTTGCTCTGTAAATTTTGCCAACGATGAAGGTAGGGCAAAATCCGCAAGCGACTCTCCGCTCTCAAGTTCACCTCCGTCATCAAAAGGAGGCGCTACAAGCATAGTGGCTATAACTCTTTTTGGGAAAATATTTTCGGAAAGATACTTCGCGAGAAAAATTCCGCCAAGAGAATGTCCAACGAGCACAACATTGTCGTTGAGTAAGTTAGCTATTCTCTCAAACCAAAGTTTCCATTCCTCGTAGTGCGCGTTCATGCCATTGGGCATGCGCGGTACGAGAATTTCATAATCATCACCAAGTTCCGATGGCAATGTATCTTTCCATTCTTTGCGCAGTCGCAGTTTTTCAATACTTATTTTCTTGTTCTTAAGATACGAGATGTAATCCTCGTATGTCTTAAAACTTGTTCCTCCGTGAATGACGACAACCTGTTTTTTCATAATGCCTGTCCTTTTAACAAACTCGTATAAACCGATTTGATATTTTCAGTATTCTTGTCCAATACAACTATAAGATCAATATCGCTTGATGGATTCATTCTTGTTGCAGTTATACCAGTAGAAAAAATGCCTTTCACCCTTGGTGAGGTTTTGAGTTTTTCTATAAGTTTCTCAAGCGATGCATACATAATAATTTTTGCTAAAATAGTTTCGAACGTGCTTATAAAGCCGCAAACCAAAATCTGACTTTCGGAAAATTGACCGACTTTTTTATTGGCGACGCAGAGCGTCGCCCACCTTCTGGCTTTGAAAAAGCCGTCTTGTTTTGTAGTGGTGGGCCGGGCAGGATTCGAACCTGCGAAGGCGTATGCCAGCAGATTTACAGTCTGCTCTCGTTGACCGCTTGAGTACCGACCCTGGAGCCGTCGTCGGGGGTTGAACCCGAGACCTCATCCTTACCATGGATGCGCTCTACCAACTGAGCTACGACGGCATGATACTACGATGATTTACTACTTTTGCATTTCATGAATTCTCTGTGCCAGTTCTGCAAGTTTTTGATTTTCCGGATTCACCTCTTCCAGCCGTTCATACGCTTTTTGCGCTTCCGCAAAATCCCCTACCAGTATACTGATTTCCGCCAGCTCGTCAAGATAATGCGGGTTGTGCGGTTCAAGTGCAACCACCTGTTGCAGATACTTTTTGCGCAATGCATGTTCACCCAGTTTACCGCAGACATCCGCCAAATCGGCAAGCGCGCGTGTGTGATACTGCTCCACATCCACCACCTTTTCCAAATCCTCTTTGGCTTCAGAGAAATTGCCCATTTTCTGCTGCACTTCCCCAAGGTGAAAATATGCTCCCGGATCCGTTCCTCGCGCCAGTTTAATGATGTGGAGATATGTTTGCTTCGCCAACTCATAGTCTTTGCGCGCTTCATACACTGCGCCAAGCCCGCGATACGCTTCAAGGAGCGTCCCGTCTATACCCAGCGCTTCCACATAGGAGTCCTCGGCTTTTTCAAAATCATCCTGCTGTGTATACGCTTGCGCTTTATCCAAAAGATTGTGTACCTTGTCCCGCACTTGTTCGGTAGACTTCGGCTCCATTTTCACGCGCGTACGTTCATGGCGGCGCACTCGTTCAATGCGCACAATCTTTTCATACCGATCATAAAACGATTTTTTGATCGCGTGCCAAATGGGACGCAATAAGTTTCCGAGAGCTCCGAACTTTTCCAGCATGCCACGCTCAAGCCGTTCTGTTAAAATACGCTTTTTGGTGCGCCTCTGCCGCTCTTGTGGCATACGTTCCACATCCAGTGAAACGAGATCGGGAAATTTACGTATAACAACCGCTCCAACCAGTATGACACCGGCGATCATGATAACTAATGCAAGAATATCGTAAGGCATGGTAAACAACTCTTAACAAGTATGCGTTTGCGCGTAGCGAGGAGTTAGACGAGAGCTTGGATCATGGAGGAAAATGTTTCCGCTTTGAGGCTGGCGCCGCCCACTAAGACGCCATGAACATCGGGCTGCCGCAAGAATGAGGTGATGTTCGCCGCATCAACGCTTCCTCCATAGAGCACCCGGATAGCGGATGCCGAATTATACTCCGTAAACAGATCAACCGCAACCTGCCGAATCACTTCGGCGGTGTACTGCGCTTCCTCCGGTTCCACCGCCTGCCCCGATCCTATGACCCAGACCGGTTCATACGCGATGTAAAGTTTTGCGGCGGAAGAAATGGCAATACCCTCCAAAGCGCTCCGCACCTGTTCCGCAATCACGTGATCCTTCAATCCCTCCTGCCGCTCCTGAAACTTTTCTCCGACACAGAGAATTGGCGTAAGTCCCGCCGCAATTGCCGCCGCAACCTTTTTACGCACCATCGCGTCCGTTTCTCCCGCGATATTTCTTCTTTCTGAATGACCGATAATCACATGCGTACAGCCGACCTCTTGCAGCATCCCTGCCGCCACCTCTCCCGTATACGCCCCGTGCGTCTCCCAAAACATATCTTGGGCCCCCAGGGCGATTTTACTCCCTGCAAGTACCTGCCCAACGGGAAGAAGCGCCGGAAAGGAAGGGCAGAGTACCACCGCGTGTCCCGTAATACTGCGGAGATCTCGGGAAAGTTTTTTTGCAAGGTCCACGCTCTCCTTGAGTGATAAACTCATTTTCCAGTTCGCAATAATTGTTTTAGGCATACGGTTGCTTCATAAAGAAATGAGATGAAATATGCCGAGTGTTACCCCCGCGACAATGCCGCCTGATATGCACAAACCTACAAGCAACGAAAGTACGGCGCGATACCGTGGAATATCAAAAAGATACGCGGCTACCGCACCCGTCCACGCTCCGGTTACGGGCAAGGGAATTGCGACAAATACCGCAAGTGCCGCTTCTCCCCAGCGTTCATATTTTTGCGTAAACTTGTTTCTCGTACGCGCAAAAAGCCAGGGCAAGAGCCGGTTGCAAAGACGAGATTTTTTCCGCAACAACCGCGACACCGGATCAAGCACATAGAGCAGCACAACCCCTGGAATAATATTCCCGAAAACAGTCAGTGCGATCGCGCGTACTACCGGCATATGATAGTACGTGAGCGCAAGCGGAAGCGCTCCGCGCAATTCGGTCAGGGGTAGCATGGAGAGCAGGAAAACGGAGAGTTCGGGTGGTAGATGCATAGTAGTGGAGGTTCGCAGCCGACAGTACGCGGTTCGGGATATCGTCATGCGTGAAAGAGGTGTATGTTCACGGCATGCACCAGAACTGCTCACTCCATACCGCATAGTTCCAGTATACTGTATTTACCGTATTGCTTCAACGCCATACGTGAGTGCCGTCCACAAGAGACTCTTCACCTCTTGCATGCGCGACTCTTTTGATTCGCTTCCCAATACAATCGCGATTATGGGTTGAGTATGATCGCCGCTGGTAACCGCGGACACGAGGCAATATCCCGCTTCATCCAGATAGCCGGTTTTGCCACCCATGAACGTATAGGGATCTTCCTGTAAAAAACTGTCCGTAAGCCAGTCGGTCGCGAGCAGATGTTCTTGCCTTCCGGTATTGAGTACGGTGAGCGTTGTTTCAGGTTTGCGCAATATGGCCAAGAGCTCATTATGCCGCAACACCTCACCATAGAGTTTTCCGATATCTCTGACTGAAGCGATATTGGCGGGATCCAATCCCGTAGGATCGGTAAAATGTGCCGTAACCATGCCCAAGTTTTCCGCAACCGCATTCATGCGTGCCACAAAAGCATCTCGGTGCGGCTCAACCGATCTCGCTAGTAGCGTGATGGCGGAATTATCTGATGCAACCAGCGATGCCTCCAACAACTCCTCCCTTGAGAGTTGTTCGCCAGAGCCGAAATAGATGCGCCCACCGGCAACTATGTCGTCACCGGTAAATGCAATGCGCACAGACAAATCCGGATTATAGGAGAGTACCGTGAGGACGGCCATGAGTTTGGTGATACTTGCAATAGGACGCGGCTCATCACTGCGGCGCTCCAAGGACCACGTGTCGTTTTCCATGTCATACACGCCTTGCGCCCATGCCGTTGTTTCGACATCAAGCACCCGCACGCGAGGTGCGGGTTGGGTTGCAATTTGGATTTGCGCGGGAATCACTGAGATGTTTTCTTGCCAGGAGCGCCACATCAATGCGAGAAAAGGAAGAAAGAGTTCAAACATGTATCTTGGAGTTTAGTGTATGCCAGGTAGGTGTAGTGAATATATTATTGCACAGCGGTTGCATCCTCAAGTTCCTGCGCTGCGTGTGCGGCATGCAGTTGTGTGTAATCCGGAAGTTCGCGTGTATGCGCAACGCCAAGATAGCGCAAAAATTCTGTTGTGATGCGATATACGATGTTCCCCTGCTCGTCCTTTTCTTCCTCTATCAGTCCGCGCATAAGCAAGCTACGCAAAATCATTCCGCAATTGACACCGCGAATTTCTTCTATCGCCGCTTTGGTAATCGGCCCGCGGTACGCAACTACGGTCAGCGTTTCAAGCGACGGTCGGGTGAATTCTCCAGTCAGCTCCTCTTTCAGGAACTTCTTGACAAGATTCGCATTTCGGGGAGTGCTTGCCAGTTGCACCTGCGTGTCGGTTTCCAAGAGCACGAGACCGCTATCTTGTGCCGCATATTTTTCTTTGAGTAAAGCAAGAGCCTCCTGCACCTCTTGTTTATCCCTAGCGCACGCAGAAGCCAGCTGTGCGACCGTAAGAGGCTTTGCTGAAGCAAAGAGCATACTTTCAATTTGGGAAATAAGGCTCATAGAATGGAGGTGAGAATATAAAATGCTGGAAGAGAACGATGCTACATCTTCACGATGGTAATGGAGGTAAAATTACCTCCCTGTTGGACGCGCACCATCCGTTGCTTGACCAGCTCCAACAGCGCCAAAAAACTCACAACCAACTCCAGTGTATCCCGGCGGTCTTTCAGTATTTCCTCAAAAGCAACGCTTGCTTTTTCCATGACATGTTTTTTTATTTCCGCTATTTTCTCGTGAATATGGATCGTGCGTAAAATTACCTGTTGAGGTAACAGGGTGAGTTTCGGCTGGCGTTGCAGGAGCGCGTGGTAGATGTCCGCAAGTTTTTTTGTGGTTACAGACGCGGGTGGCGCAAAACGCACTTCAAGCGTTGTAGTTTGTATTCCCCGAAAATGTGCAAATGTTTTTCGCGAAATGCGCTTGTACAGTTTTTTTGCCGCTTCAAAGTAGAGTTTGTACATCTTGAGCTGAGCCTCAAGATCCGCTTCATCTTCCTCCCAGGTTAAATAGGGCAATAACGCCTGTGATTTAAGATACACCAGACGCGTGGCAACCACCAAAAAATCCGCCAAGAGTTCCGGATAGGTTTCTGCAACTTTTTCTATTTCTTTGAGATACCGTTCGGTCACTTGCGCGAGCGCAATCGTGGTGATGTCCATTTTTTCTCCCTGGATAAGCTGTAAGAGCAGGGCCATCGGACCATCAAACGGCTCAAGGTGGAGTTCAAAAGATTTTTGCATGACGGTCATAAAAATTCAACAGCGCACCGCTTCTTTGCGGAAATATAGAGAAATCGCGGTATGTGCTTTCCCTCAACTGCAACTTCTTCCAAAAACACAGGTGATGGCCGAGTCCAGATTTGTCCTGCACCATACCATGATTTATAGATCACCATATCTTCGAGTGTTTCACGGTGTTTAACCACGCCTAACACTTCGTAGTGTTTGCCCAGGTAATGCTTGTAGGTGTCTCCGGGTAATTTTTCCTTATGCATTGATCTTCTTCTTGAGTAGAGAAATCCCTAATTCCTTTACCGTTGTGGGATCAGGGTCGGACGGAGCTCCCAACATCGTATCTTCCGCACGGCTATTTTTCGGGAAGGCGATCACGTCGCGTACCGACGTCGCTTCCTGGAATAGCATGACCAGCCGATCAATGCCTAAGGCCGTACCGCCATGCGGGGGGACGCCGTAGCGAAATGCCTCCAATAAATGTCCAAATCGCGCTTGCGCCTGTGCAGAAGATATGCCTAAAATTTCAAATTGTTTCGCCTGTAAATCTCCCTGGTGGATGCGCATACCACCACCTCCCAACTCAACGCCATTCAATACGATGTCCGACTGCTGAGCGAGTACGCGCAACGGATCCATATCCAATAGTGGCAGGTCTTCATCCCGTGGACGGGTAAACGGATGGTGCGCCGAGGCAATTTCCCCCGTTTCTTCACCCCTCACAAACAGCGGAAAATTCGTTATCCACGCATACGCAAGCAGGTTCGGATCGCGTAGCCCCAGTTTATCGGCACACGCCAAACGCACTGCCCCCAAGCTTTCCGCAACAACCGTTTCGCCATCAGCACCAAAGAAAATAATATCGCCTTTTTTTGCACCCGTTGCTTTGAGTAGAGATTGCTGTTCCACATCAGTAAGAAACTTCACTATGGGTGATTTGAGCTCGTCTGCAACGATGATATACGCCAACCCCTTCGCGCCGTGTATCTTTGCCGCTTCTGCCAGCTCATCAATTTCTTTGCGGGAAAATTTCGCGCCATCGGCAATAGTGAGTGCGCGCACTACTCCTTTGTTGGCAAGCGCATGAGAAAAAACGGTAAACCCCGAACCCCACACGATATCGCTTACGTCCACGATCTCCAGATCAAAACGCAAGTCCGGTTTGTCCGATCCATATTTCAACATCGCTTCATGCCAGGTGAGGCGCGTGAAAGGCACCGCGGCAATTTTCTTATGCGGTAAAAATTTTGTACTTAACTTGATGAGCAGTTTTTCTACGATCTGCCGGATGTCCTCTTCTTCGCAGAAGCTCATTTCAATATCAAGCTGTGTAAATTCCGGCTGGCGATCCGCGCGCAAGTCTTCATCGCGAAAACAGCGCGCGATCTGAAAATACTTGTCCAATCCACCAACCATGCACAGCTGTTTCAACTGCTGGGGACTTTGCGGCAATACATACACCTTCCCCCGATGAAGGCGCGAGGGTACGATATATTCGCGCGACCCCTCTGGCGTACCCTTGATGAGTATCGGCGTCTCAATTTCCAAAAAACCTTCCTCGTGGAAATAATCACGCATTACTTTCACCATCTCATGGCGGCGGCGTAAATTTGTCTGCATGTGCGGCTGGCGCATATCCAGATACCGATATTGCAAACGCAGGTCTTCATTTACCGGTTTTTGCAGTTCGTGTTCCGCCTTAATCTCAAAGGGCGGCGTTGCCGACTTACTCAATACTTCAATTGCCGTTCCCTCCACTTCAATTTCCCCCGTTGCCAATTTTTTATTGACCATTTCTGCGGGTCTTGCCACAACCACACCTTCAATTTTGACCACGTCCTCGGGGCGCAAAACATCCGCCGCTTGCCAGGAAGCCTTATCTTTTTCGGGATCAAAGGTGCATTGGGTAAGCCCATAACGATCACGCAGGTCAATAAAAATAAGACTGCCGTGGTCGCGTCGGCGGTGTACCCAGCCGGTCAGGATAACGATCTTTTTAATATGTTTTTTGGTGAGCTCTCCGTTCGTGTGTGTGCGCAACATACAGGAGAAATCATAGCGTAGATTAGGGAGTTTTGCAATAAGAAGCGTCCCTATGCAAAAAATGAACCATCGCAAATCCCTACGGCACAGTTCCTGATAACAAAAATGCGTCTACGATGTCGTATATTTGACCTAAAGGGTTTTATAGGGGATAAAAAAAGGCTCTCGGGCGAGATGCCGTTACTAAGGTTCGGAGGGTATGCTAGAGAGACATGGTTTGAAACGTTGTACCGGCAGCTATAGCTTCCGCGAGCCACTTCTTCCCGTGACCTAGTTCTGTGTCAATTGGCACACCTTCCCAACATTGGCGGCATTTGCGCAGATGAGGATGTATCTTCGGGTCAGCGGAAAACATTGCGATTTTTCTTCTCACGAGCGACGCAACCAGCACACCGAGTTGCTTGGAGGTAACCACGCCTCGGTTAAAGAGATAGATCACCCCCAAGTACCCTCACCAGAGTTCTTTTGCACTTCTTGCATCACACGCCATGCGTTGCCGCCTTTGCCGATGATCCAACATCTTCCACAATCCAAACACGCGCGCGGTACATGCCGCTTGGCAGGACAAAATCACTGCGAGCTTTGCTGGAGTCACGCTTACGCGCTTCCACATAACGTATGGGGTAGCCGAACACATACTCCAGTTCCCGTCGAACTTCATTTCCCAACAAGAGGGATCCGCTTTCAATGCCAACCACCGCGTCAACCGTACGGTCATAAAAAAGCGTTTTGCAAGCTCCCATTTTATACGCTTCGCCATGCTCACCGCAATATACGCTCTTGCGGCATCGTCTTCCAAAATAAATTTTTTGTTGAAGTATAGGTCAGAATGCACCTGACCGATACCATCTTTTGGCGTGAGAGCAAAATGCCCTTTCTTGAGCGCTTCCGTGTCATATAGCCACTGTTCAAATTTTGTTGTGTGCGGCGACATAACCATCCCTTTCCGTATACAAGGTTTATGAAAAGATCGTCTACTTGTTTTTGCTAGAACAAGTTAGTACTATACCGAAAAGACGTGGTACTGTACAGAGGTTTTTCCGTATGGTAGAGCAAGTGTTGCACAATCACCGCCACGCATTGCTTGAGTGTTTGGGCGTCAATGTTCGGTTGCATATCATGTGCAAACAACTCCTGCAGCAGTGTGCGCGCGGGATTTGGCAAAGCATAGCGCGCGCGGGATATAACCGTACGTGCGCAAACGTCACACACATAACCCCCATGATCGCAATCAAAGTATGCCGAGTCTTTCGCGGTTTTGCAGATTATACAATACGTCAATTCCGGCTTGTAGCCCAGCTGCGCCAAAAGACGCCATATATAGACAAGAGCGATGCCTCCTTCGGGTGTTCGCCACCAGAAGTCGTCAGTTGACGCCGCATGCAAAGATGTATTCAGTTTATGCAACGCATCGGTGAGTTCATGATAGATATATCCATCGGGTTCTTCGGGTTTGATCAAGCGATATGTTGCCTCGCAGATAAACGACGCGCACGTGTAGGCCCGAAAATTGCGGCGCAGGTATTTGAACGGATTCACGAGTACCGCGCCCGCTATGTGGTCAAACACGCGGCCCTGCGCAATCATGACACGCACAAGGCTTAAGGGTTCAATATGCCCCGCCAATTTGCTGCACACCGCAAGCGCGCTGCGCGCCACCGCCTCCATTTTACCCCGTGTTTCCGTATACAACAACACACGCCGATCTTTCTCGCGAAAAGTGTCGTGGCGCAAAACAATAGTATTGGTAGTGAGATAGGAGGGCATACATGAAAAAATCCTACAGCGAATTTCTACATTCCAAACACATGCCAACGATCAAAAATGTCCGTGCGCAACGCAGTCATTTTGGTATGAAGAGTGCATGTTGTAGTGCGCCAAAACCTGTGGGCAGGTTTAGAGCTAGACTCCCGTATTGAGTTGCCAGTCAAGATAATTCTGTAAAATGACCATGGCAGCAAGTTCGTCGCGTCCCGCGCCCTGTTGACTTCTCTCCCGTATCAGTGCGTCCGCGGCTTTGCTCGTCAGCCGTTCATCAAAAAAAACAACCTGGATACCGGCGTGCAGGTACAACTTTTTGCAAAATGTTTCAGCGTGTTTGGTTATGGAACGAAATTTCCCTTCTTTGGTTGTGGGCTTGCCTACCACGGCTTTTCCTATATGCTCCTCCATGATGATGCGGGTAATTGCGGCAAGCGCATCTTTTTCCGACTGGGAAGTAAGTGTGGTGAGAGGCAGTGCGAGTTTGGTCATATCATCACCTATCGCAAGTCCTATCCGTTTGGTGCCATAATCAATCCCCAGGTATTTCATATGGTGAGAATTTCTCCGCCGTTTTTTCCCACCGCAATCGTATGCTCAAAATGCGCCGCCAGACTACGATCCGCCGTTACAATGGTCCAGGCATCATCCAGAACGTTGAGATGATAATCACCAAGCGCCACCATGGGTTCAAGCGCTAAGACCATTCCTTTTTTTAAAGGAATTTCCGCGAAACGCCGATCAAAGTAATTAGGAATACGCGGATCCTCGTGTACCGCGTACCCGACGCCATGTCCAGCCAAGTCCCGAATGATGCCAAAGCCATGCGGCGTAATCACCGCTTCAATAGCTGCTGAAATATCCCCGATGTTCCCGCCAATCTTTGCCGCGGCAATCCCTGCAGCAAGCGATGCTTTGGTCACCTGGAGCAGTTCTTGTGTTTTTTTTGGAATAGCGCCAACCGGAACCGTACGCGCCATGTCAGTGTAGAGTGACTTCATTCCTTTTTTCCCCATTGGCCAGCGCATACCGATATCAATGCCAATGATATTGCCTTTGCGCAACGTTTTTCCGGGAATTGCCGGACCATGCACCACCGCTTCATTTATGGAGGTGCAGAGCGCGGTGGGAAACGGCACTTCGTCATCATGGCTTTTATAACCTTTAAAAGAAGGTTCTCCTCCCACTTTGTGTATTTCCCGTACCGCGATTATTTCAAGTTCTTGCGTCGTTACGCCCGGTGCTACCGCAGCTACCACCATATCCAAAATAGCGGAAAGATGCTTTCCACCTTCTTGCAATGTTTTTATTTCCTGCGGAGTTTTGTACGTAATCATAGACTTTCCATAAACGGGAATTTGCCACTCTCCCTAGGAAGCAGTCGTGAGTGCGGTAAAAATATCTTCCCTGACCTTTGATATGGATTGTTCACCGTTGATGCGGGTAAAAATTCCCCTCGCACGATACCGCTCAAAGAGCGGCTCCGTATCATGGTGGTAAATTTCCAACCGCCTTTTGATTGCATCCGGTTTATCGTCGTCCCTGACGGAGAGCGGCTTGCCGCAACTATCACAGATACCTTCTTTTTTTGGAGGGTTATGCACCACGTGATAACTCGCTCCGCACGCGCACACCCGCCTGCCGCCTATGCGCGCAACCGCTTCGTCGTCCGATATCCAAATCTCAAAGACCTGTGAGAGTGTTTTTTCCAGTGTACGCAGCATCCCGTCAAGCGCATCGGCCTGCAGCACATTTCTCGGATAGCCGTCGAGAATAAACCCACGGACGCAGTCCGCTTCTCCCAGACGCTTTTCCATCAAGCTGTTGGTAATGTCTAACGGCGCAAGTTCTCCTCTAGCAGTATATGCTGCCACAAGTTTTCCCAGATCCGTTCCCGCTTCTTTTTCCCGCCGAAAGATATCGCCAGGCGCGATGCGCGATACACGTAGCGCCGCAACCAGATACTCCGCTTGCGTACCCTTGCCCGAACCTTGCGGTCCAAAAAGTACCAGGTATGATGCCATAGGCATTAGAACCAGTTAAAAAGTTTTACAATAAACACTACGTAGAGTAGGGTGAGTATCGCGCCTTCGGACGGCAATATTTTATGATCCTGCAATATAACCCAGTACATAATGGTTGTAAAAATAGCAAAGGGAATGGCAAAAGCAATGAGTGACGCGGGAATAATGAGCGTACCAACCATGCCGCTCACACCTATAATGACATAGGTATTAAAAATATTTGAACCGATAATATCGCCTGCAAGCAGATCAAACTTCCCTTTGCGTGCCGCGCTGATAGCGACAAATATTTCCGGAAAAGACGTACCAAGCGCTACGACACTGGTCGCAAGCACTTCCGTACCTATATGGAGTGCTTGAGCGATCGCCACAACCGAAAGAATCGTATATCTTGAAGAAAGAAAAATGACCACCAAGCTTGCGAGAAGCGCTGCCCAGTATGCCGCAACCAGCTGCTTGCGCACTTGCACTGCATGCACCACAACTTCGTGATTCGTTTTATGGACGCCATACGCATAAAAGAGATATACCACATACCCCGAAATAAAGAGCAAAGACTCTGCGAAAGTAATTACACCGTCATGCGCCGCAAAGTAGATAAGTCCCATACCCGCTATGAGCATCGTGTAATCTCCAAAAAAAATATTCCACTCGGCTTTGAATATTTTCTGTGTTACCAGCATGGTAAACCCAATACCCAAAAGGATATTAGTTACATTGCTCCCCACAACATTGCCGACCACAATATCAGAATGTTGTTGCATAACTGCCATAAGCGAGGTTGCCAATTCAGGCAGCGACGTGCCAACCGCAACAATCACAATACCGACAATAAACGCGGGCATGTGCATCAACCGACCTACTTTTTCGCTGTATGTGGTAAAGTAGTCGGCTGATTTGACGAGAAAGAAAATGCTGGCGATAAAGACAAATAACGCGATGGGAAGAGACATGTCGTTGTGCATTACGAATGACAAAAACAGCTTAGCAGCGCTGATTTACTGATAAGGCAACGTGTGTATGAAGCTCTTCAGTGCTTGCCTTGCCGCATATGCCGTCATCCAAGTATAGCAGAGCGGAGTAAAAAAACAAACGGCTGATTGTGCCATCTGCCATGCAGGTCATGCGCTTACATCCGCTCGTAATCATGCATAGTGAGTTGCGACTGTATCTGCTTGACCGTCTCAATAACTACGCTCACCACAATCAGCAACGAGGTACCGCCAATCACCAAAGCCTGCGTTCCCGTAATGCGCTGCGTGATGAGCGGCAAGATGGCAATAAGCCCTAAAAATAAAGCACCTGCAAGCAGTATTCTATTGATGGTATAGCCCAGATAATCCGCAGTTGGTTTTCCGGGACGAATACCCGGAATAAAACCTCCTTGTTTTTGCAGATTTTCCGCAATTTGATCGGGATGAAAAATAACCGCCGTATAGAAATAGGTAAAACCAAACACCAGAACAAAATAGAGTATGCCATAAATCAGTTGGTTGTTGAACAGCGCCATGATATTGTCCGCGAGTGCTGCAACCCATGTTGTGGTTGATCGCAGGAAAAACTGCGCAATCATCGGCGGAAAGAGTATGAGTGATATGGCAAAGATAATGGGAATCACCCCCGCCATATTGACGCGCAGAGGAAGGTGCGTATCCACGCCGCCGAACATCCGCGTGCCACGCACGCGCTTGGCGTAGGATACGGGCACATTGCGCTGTCCCTCGGTGATAATCACGACACCAACGACCGTGATGACCGCAATAACGGTAAAGATAAGCATGGTGGTCAGGCGCGTCGGATCAAACGTTACGATATTGCGCTGTATGATGGTGGGCAACGACGCAACAATACCGGCAAAAATGAGCAGGGAGATGCCGTTCCCCACGTGCTTCCCGGATATGAGCTCCCCTATCCACATGAGGAATATGGTTCCCGCGGTCAAGGTGATGAGCATACCTCCCAGCTGCAGCGCACTGATATTTCCCAACATGGCATTGGTTTGATTTCGGAGAATTGCGATGAGTCCATACCCCTGCAACGCGGCAAGCGGAACGGTGAGCCAGCGCGTATACTGGTTAATTTTTTGTCTGCCGTATTCCCCTTCTTTTGACAACTCTTCAAGAGATGGTACCACCATCGCGAGCAGCTGAAAGATGATGGATGAGGTGATAAACGGTGCGATACCCAGCGCTACAACGGAGAAATTCTCCATACCTCCGCCCGAAAATATATTCAAAAGTCCTAAGAATTGGTTACCGGCAAAAAACTCCCGCAAGACTTCGCGATCAATACCGGGAACCGGAATATGCGCCGCAAAGCGGAATATCACCAGCATGAGAAGTACGTAGAGAATATTCTTACGCAAATCCCGGAGCTTCCAGATATGTACTATTTTTTCGGTAAGTGTGTACATACTAAACTAACTTGCAATTCACGCGACCACCCGCAACCAAAAAATACGATGGGTTGCAGGTTGTCGGTTATTTGCTGGCAATGCTTCCTCCGTTTTTTTCTATCAGTTCTTTCACGCTTTTCGTTACCGCAATGCCTTGAAGGGTAATTTTTTTCGTAAATGTTCCGCCCGCGACCAGCTTCACCGCCCGCCGCGTATGCTGCGTAAGTCCGCATTTGTTGAGGAATCTCGGCGTAACCTGCGCGCCATCATGCACCAACGCTTCAAGGTGCCCAATGCGAACGCTCCACGGCTTCTCTTGGAGACTGGTAAAGCCCTTGATTTTGGGTATATTTTGTATATTTGCTTTCAAACCTTTCAACAGCAAGCCTGATCTGCCGCCTGATCGCGCGCGCTGACCTTTCATACCACGACCGCTATAATTACCATGCGAACTATTGCCTCGTCCGAGCCGCTTTTTGAATTTTCTTGAAAGCTTGGGAAGTTGGTGTAAGTGAAGTGTCATATAATGGAATATGCTGCTAGCCTAGGCTGTGCTCGCCGCCGTACCTGTTTTTTTTGCGGTTGAAGCCGTTTTTTCTCCGCGTGAACCGCGCATAAACTGATCAAGGCTGTTCATGAAAGCGCGCGCATTGGTTACTTTATTACTCGTACCGAGAATTTTTGCGCTTGCGTTCGGAACATGTCCAAGCTCCAACAGAATGCGCACGACGCCTCCGGCTTTGACACCCGTTCCCTTTGGCGCCGGTTTTAAGAGTATGTGAGCCGCTTTAAATCGCGCCTCCAGCACATGCGGCAGGGTTTCATTCTTGAGGGGAATACGCACCATAGTTTTCTTCGCCTTGGTAACCGCTTTCTGGATAGCTAGAGTTATATCGGCTCCTTTGGCCATACCGATGCCAATCTTGCCCTTACCATCGCCAACAGCCACGCAAGCACGAAAACGCATACGCTTACCGCCCTGCATAACCCGCGTCACGCGCGCAAGATCAACGATCTTTTGCTCAAGACCGTCGTCTTCACGAGGTTTCCGTGGATTTCTCCCCCGTCTTATACCTCGCTTTTCAGGCCGATGTTCTCTTTTCGGCGATCCTTGCTCCGGTGATTGTTTTTTTTCTTCAGCCATACATTAATGAAAATCTATATTTAAAATTGCAATCCGGCTTCCCGCGCACTTTCGGCTAATGCTTTGACGCGTCCATGATAAGCATAGCCACCTCGGTCAAACACAATCGTATCTATCCCTTTTTCTTTCGCAATCTTGCCCAATTGCTTGCCTACCTGCGCGCTTTGCTCGGTTTTGGTTCCTTTCTTTCCCGTTAAGGTTGTGCTGCTAACCGCACACAATGTTTTTCCCGCCGCATCGTCAATGATCTGCGCTTCTATAAAGCGCAATCCTCTGAACACACAAAGTCTCGGACGATCCGCCGTACCGCGTACGGTTGCACGTATGCGCTTATGACGCCGTATTCTTCCCTGATGTTTCGTGAGTTTCATAAAATAGCTTGTAGAATATGAGTGTATGTTTGCGTATGGATTTGGATTTTTTCTTCGGGATTTTCTTGACACTTACTTGGCAGTCTTTGCCGCTTTTCCGGCTTTTCTGCGCAGTACTTCATCCATATACTTGATGCCTTTGCCTTTATAAGGCTCGGGCTTGCGTATTTTGCGAATCCGCGCTGCTGTTTCTCCGACCAGTTGCTTATCAATTCCGTTAATCGTAATAACGTTTTTTTCAATACCTGCGGTAATGCCCTCGGGAAGCGGAAAGGTTACCGGATGCGAATAGCCGACATGCAGCACCAAATTTTTTCCCTGGAGCGCGACCTTGTATCCTACTCCGTTTATTTCAAGCTGTTTTTGATAGCCGGTGATAACACCAACAATCATATTGCGCAGTAGGCTGCCAAACAGTCCCCACAGCGCCTTATCCCGTCCATCGTGCACGTTTGCCACGGTAATCCGCAATCCATCGTCTATGTGCGCGACTTGCACATGCGAATGGAGCTTTTCACGAAGCGTGCCTTTGGGACCCTTGATTTCAACCCCGCCATCAGCAATGGTCGCGGTAACGCCGGTTGGAAGTGTGATAGGTTGTTTACCGATTCTTGACATAGTATTAATATACTTCGCAGACAATTTCTCCTCCCACGCCCTTTTTGCGCGCCTCATTACTCGTCATAACACCCTTAGAGGTAGTTATAATGGCAATGCCGTAGCCGCTTAATACTTTCGGGATGTCGCTCTTTCCGCTGTAGGAACGCTTCCCCGGTTTACTCACACGCCGTATGTGTGAAATCGCGCGTTTTTTCCCTTCATACTTCAGTGCGAGAATGATATCGTTAACGGGCTTTTCCGCAACGCGCACCGCGGCGACATATCCTTCTTTTTCCAGAATATGCGCAATGTGTAATTTCATTTTAGAATAGGGAATCCGCACCTCGGCTTTATAAACGGCGGAGGCGTTGCGAATTCTGGTGAGCATGTCTGCGAGTGGATCTGTATGCATAAGCGAGAATAGAGAATAGAGAATAGAATCTTTGCGGCGTTACCAGCTTGCTTTTTTTATACCCGGCACTTCGCCTTTATTGGCAAGTTCTCGGAAGCAAATACGGCATACGGCAAATTGCCGCATATAACCGGATCTTCTGCCGCAGCGCCAGCATCTATTGTGCTTGCGGGTGCTGTATTTTGGATTTTTCTGCGACCGCAGCGATTTTACTTTGTGTGCTTCTGTTGCCATAGAGAGATATTAGGTGGCCTTTAAAGGAAAGTTGAGCGCGCGCAACAATACCTCCCCTTCTTGCTTATGCTGCGTGTTCATCACCAGTGTAACTTCAAGTCCGTGCAAGCGTTCAATATCATCCGATGTAATTTCGGGAAACGCCGTATGTTCTTTGAAACCCATGGTATAATTTCCTTTTTTGTCAAAACCTTTTGTTGAGAGTCCGTGAAAATCACGAATTCGCGGAAGTGTAACGTTAATGAGCTTCTCCAAAAAATCATCCATGCGCTTTCCTCGAAGTGTTACCTTAAGCCCAACCGGCTGTCCGGCGCGTATCTTAAAGTTTGCAATAGCTTTTTTCGCAAATGTGGTAAGCGGCTTCTGTCCGGTAATCGCCGTGAGTATTTTTTCAGCATGTTCGGTAAACGCCTTGTCTTTGACATGCTTTCCCGTTCCCACGTTCAGCACGATCTTAGTCATGCGGGGAACCGCCAGGGTATTGGCATAACCAAACATCTCCATGAGTTTCGGCACGGCCACTTTTTCATAACGCTGCTGTATGGATTGATGCTGCATAGGTTATTTAAATTCCGCTTTACATTTTGTGCACGTGCGCAGCTTTTTACCGTCCTCAAGCACTTTGATGCCAATGCGTGACGGTTGTTGACACTGGCTGCACACGATGCTCACAGCCGCGAAAGGGATTGGCATAGGATAGGGAATTTTCTGCCCCTTTTCGCCTTCTTTGCGCTTGCGCACATGCTTGATCTGCATCTGCAGCCCTTCCACGACAACGGCAAGCTTCTCCGGAAAGACTTTAATGACCTTTCCCGTTTTTCCCTTGTCTTTCCCGCGCCGTATGCGCACCATATCTCCTTTTTTAATCTTGAACATAGCTTATGCGTTACAGTACTTCCGGAGCCAATGAAATAATTTTCATATACCCCGCTGCGCGCAACTCGCGGGCAATCGGACCAAATATGCGCGTCGCTTTCGGTTCCTTGGTTTTCGGATCTACGATCACAACCGCATTTTCAGAAAAACGAATATACGAGCCGTCCGGACGCCGTGTTTCTTTGCGCGCGCGCACCAGAACCGCATGTACCACTTCACCTTTCTTGACGCTTGAGTGAGGCTGCGCTTCGCGTACCGTAGCCGTCAGCATCTCTCCCAGGCGCGTGTAGCGTTTCCTTCCTCCGCCAAGCACGCGAATACAACGAAGTTTTTTTGCTCCGCTATTGTCCGCTGATACTAAAATGGCTCGTTCTTGAATCATAGTACGGTACGATGGTTATGAGGCGATCACCCGCCAACGTTTATCTCGGCTCAAAGGCCGACATTCCTGAAAGCGCACGACCTCACCTACCTTATGCGACTCATGTTCATCATGCACCTTGTATTTTTTTGAACTCGTATAACGCTTCTGGTATTTCGGATGCACAATCACCCTATCCACGCGCACGACAAGCGTCTTGCGCATTGTATCGGAGACGACCGTTCCTGTAAAGATGCGGGGACGTGGCTTTGTGATGGTTGAAGTAGTTGTTGTGGTTGTTGCCATAAAAAGCTTATAAGAATTAGGTTGGAGCTTCTAGGATGCGCTATGATTTTGCTTTCGCGCGCTTATCCGCATTCTGTAAGGTAAGTAGCTGCGCGATAAATTTTTTGGCATCGCGCAAAGCACGCAGATTCTTTTTTCCCGCATGTCCGGAAATTTCAAAACGCAGTCTACGCACCGCTTCACGCGTTTCTTGCAACAGTTTGCTTTGCTCCTGCACGGTTTTTGTTTTTAATTCTTGCATCTTCATAGCTTAGTGTTTCATGACAAATTTTGCCTTAACCGGAAGTTTATACGCGGCGAGTTCCAGCGCTTCACGCGCCTGACCTTCCTCAACACCCTCCATTTCAAACATGACACAACCGGGCTTAACGACCGCAACGTAGTGCTCAACCGCTCCTTTTCCGCCTCCCATGGGAATCTCATTGCCCTTCGCCGTCACCGGCTTATCGGGAAAGATGCGAATCCAAATTTTTCCGGTACGTTTCGTATAGCGCGTCATTACGCGACGTGCCGCCTCAATCTGCCGAGAGGTAACCCAGGAAGCGGTTGTGGCCTTGAGTCCGTACGAGCCGTAGCTCACGGCATTCATGCGCGTAGCCAATCCACGGATTCTCCCTTTATGCCATTTTCTATGTTTTATTTTTTTCGGTGCAAGCATAGTAGAGGATTTTTATGCGTTTTTCTTTTTTTTTCTAAATACTTCTCCTTTATATATCCAGACTTTGACGCCAATGGCGCCGAAAATGGTTTTTGCCACACCCCGGGCATAATCAATATCCGCGCGCAGCGTATGCAGAGGTATTTTGCCTACAACCAGTTTTTCCGTGCGCGCAATTTCGGCTCCGTTGAGGCGTCCGGCGACAACTATTTTTACACCTTCCGCTCCTGCGCGCTCCACACGCCCAACCGCTTGCTTCATCACGCGCCGAAATGGCACGCGCTTCTCAATCTCGGCAATAATATCTTGTACCACGACGCGCGCGTTCAACGAGGGATTCTTTATTTCGCTGACATTCAGCTGCAATCCTACCCGTGACCCACGAAAAAACTTTTGCTCCATTTTTTTCTTAATATCTTCAATACCTGCTCCCGATCTGCCGATAATCATTCCGGGTTTTGCGGCATTAATGGTGATTTTGACCTCTTTAGCGGACCGCTCTATGCCGATCTCCGCGATACCCGCCCGTACAAGTTCTTTCTGGAGAAACTTGCGAATCCCCACGTCTTGCCGCAAATACGCACGGTAGGTGTCCTGCGCCGCAAACCATCGCGATGGCCATTCCTTCGTCGTACCGATGCGAAATATGATTGGATGAACTTTTTGCCCCATACAAAAGTGCGTAATTAGGTAGATGAACGCGCTTTGTGCGCTCTGGTGTGCCGAGGCGCTGTCTTTGGCTTCACCGAAGATTTTCCTGTAGTAGTGCCAGTACGTTCCCGAAAATTTCCGTGCGCGGGCGCAACATCGTGCGTTTTTGAATTTTTTTTATCCTTGGGTAGCGTGGAGACGTCTTGTGGAGCCGGCATCGTCTTTCGCATCTGCGCGGTGCCATGCGCTTCCTCCAATACCAGTGAAATGTGCGAGGTGCGTTTGCGTATAGTCGCCGCTCTCCCCATGGCACGCGCGCGCCACCGCTTCAGCGTCGGTCCCTGGTCAACGGCAATATGCTTGATATAAAGGTCATCAGTTTTTTCAAAGCCGAAATTATTTTTTGCATTTGCAAGCGCCGAGCGCAGCAACTTCTCCAACGGATGACTTGCTCCTTTTCGTGAGAACTGCAGCTGCGTAACTGCAGCTTCCGCTCCCATACCCCGCACCATATCCACAATGAGCCGAACTTTTTTCGGTGACATGCGTAGATAGCGTAATGTTGCGCGAACCTCCATACTACGTTTTAATCTTTAAGGAGTAATTGGGTATATAAAGTGTTATTTCGCTGATTCTTGTGATTTTGCCATTTTACCTCCATGACCGATGAATTTCCTCGTGGGTGCAAATTCCCCCAGTTTGTGACCAACCATATTTTCCACCACCAGTACGGCTACATGCTGTCTGCCATTATGTACGCCCAATGTTTTTCCCACCATCTCCGGCGTAATGGTTGCGGCGCGGGCCCAAGTCTTCACCACCGTTTTGTCTCCTGGTTTCACTTCCAATATTTTTTGTTGCAATTTATGGTCTATGTAAGGACCTTTTTTGAGTGATCGTGACATATAATGTATGGAGTATCGGTTGAGTGTTTTTCTTTCAAGTTAGCTTCGCGAAAGAAGCAAGGGTGTACTATCGCTTCTTCTTCGTCTTGCGACGCTGTAAAATATAACGGTGGGAATACTTCTTCTTTTTGCGGGTACGTACGCCAAGCGCATATTTGCCCCATGGAGTTTTTGGACCCTTCAGACCGATGGGATTACTTCCTTCGCCCCCGCCATGCGGGTGATCAACCGGATTCATGGCTTTACCGCGTACCGTAGGCCGTACACCTCGAAGGCGCGTACGCCCTGCTTTTCCCCAGCGAATATTTTTATACTCCGGATTGCTGACGACGCCAATGGTCGCGAGGCACTCCTTGTAAACTTGCCGCACCTCCCCCGACGGAAGTTTCAGCAGCGCAAATTTTCCTTCAACCCCCATGAGCTGCGCGCTCGTTCCCGCGGAACGCACAATGGCTCCGCCGCGCCCTTGGGTCAGCTCAACGTTATGGACCGGCAAGCCAACCGGAATGAAAGCCAGTGGCATGCGGTTACCGGTTTTTGGCGCGATTTTTTCCTTTGCCGACAGAACCGGCGCACCGGCTTTTGCGCCTTCATACGCGAGTGCATACGCTTTTTCACCATCCCGATACACCACCAGCATGATGCGCGCGTTGCGGTTAGGATCATACTCCACCGAAACGATTTTCCCGGGTATAGAAAACTTCTGCTGCTTAAAGTCAACAATGCGGTAGTTGCGCTTTGCGCCGCCTCCCCGGTGCCGTATTGTTATCTTACCTTGATTATTTCTTCCCGATTTTTTAGGTAGGGCAACCAAAAGAGGTTTATGGGGTTTTGCACCTTTCGTCGTATCCGTTGCCTTATCAACGCTCGTCTTGCGTCGTGCGGGAGTGGTAGGTTTGTAAATATGAATTGCCATACGTTATAGAATTTTTCGGTTGCTGATGGTTCTTTATAGACGTTTTGATGATACGCTGTAGGTTATAACTTGCTTTATACACCTTGGTACGCTTCAATGCGATCGCCTTTTTTCAGCGTTACTAGAGCTTTTTTTCTCAACTTTTGCGTACCCGCAACCCGACCGGTTCGGACACGCTTCCCCTTGCGGCGCAACGTGCGCACCCTAATCGGTGTCACACCGAAAGTTTGTGCTATTGCTTTTTTTATTTCAATCTTCGTTGTCCCATCCACCACCTCAAAGAGATACTGGTTAAATTCTCCCACATAAGAACCTTTTTCCGATACGAGGGGCTTGACCAGTACCGCACCGGCATCATAAAAAGCTTTCTCGTCACGATTTTTTATAGCAGTCAATTTCTTTTCGGGAGTTTTTTTTGCAGAGGATTCCTTCAATTCTTGTTTCTCTTGCGCCACAGCAGAAGCCACCGGATGCTTTTCGGTTTTATGCTCTTCCTTTTTATTTTTTTTGAGTGCATTGAGAATACCCATACTTATATGTTGGCAAGTGCCTGCGTCATAGTTTCCACACCCTCTTTGGTCGTAACGAGATACTCATACTTCAGTACATCTCCCACATTTAAACTTTTTGCCGGAAGGGTCGCGAGATGCTCCAGATTGCGTACGCTGCGCAGTACGTCTTGAGAAGCAACTCCGAGCGTCAAGAGTGTGGAATGTTTCGCCGATGGCAGTTTCATGAGCATCTTTTCCAGATCACGCGTCTTCTTGAGTTCGCCCAATGATTCCAGAACAATAAACTTGTTTCCTCTTACCTTGTCCGAAAGGCACATTTTGACCGCGGCGCGCCTCGCTTTTTTATTTATTTTTTTAGCATAGTTACGCTCCTTGGTAGGTCCGAACGTTATGCCTCCGCCAACCCAAAGCGGCGACCGAATGGATCCGTGTCGCGCACGTCCCGTACCTTTTTGTTTCCAGGGCTTTTTTCCTCCACCACGTACCTCTGAACGATCTTTTGTATGCGCATACGGTTTGCGTGCCGATGCAGCTTGCGCATGCACGACTTGGGCTATCGCCTGGGGACGCATCTCAACCGCAAAGACATCTTGCGCGAGTTCAAGTTCTCCGACAGACTTTCCTTCCTGATTGTATACGGAAACTTTCACCATAAGATTACGCGGCGTTTGCTGTTACGAGTATGATGCTGTTTCTGCTTCCGGGAATCGCACCAGCTATGTAGAGCTCATTGAGCTGGGTATCAACTTTTGCGACTTTCAAATTATGCACCGTTACGCGATCCGCACCCATATGTCCTGCCATGCGCATACCTTTAAAGACGCGCTGTGGGTCCGTTGAGCCAATGGATCCGGGCATACGCAACTGGTCCTTATTGCCATGGGTCGCACGCTGTCCGGCAAAACCGTGGCGCCTCACGACACCCTGAAACCCCTTGCCTTTTGAGATGCCCGCTACCACCAACATATCTCCTTCGGTAAATTGCGCGATGGTCAACGCATCACCTATTTTTAAACTACTAAGAGTTCCCACATCCTCAACACGAAACTCACGTAAAAGCCGATAAGGACCTTTGCCCTTGGTGTGGCCTGCCATAGGTTTGGTCGCATATTTTTTTGCCCCATAGCCAAGCTGTACGGCATTATAACCGTCCGTAGGTTCGGTTTTTACCTGCACTATGGTACACGGATCAGCTTTTACGATCGTAACCGGAACCACTTTCCCCTCCTGGGAATAGATTTGGGTCATGCGCAGTTTTGTTCCTATAAGCATCTTCATAACGATGTACGAGTTTGTTAACCAACAGCTTGCAGAAAATTATGCAGCGATGCGGCATGCGAGGAGCGTTGCCTCCACATATTTCTCCCCATGTTTTTTTTGCACAGGTGGAAAGAGGTGTAGGTAACAAAAAACCCCGACAACACGGAGCCTTTTAAATATTTAACGTTTAAATACTTATCAGTGCGCTAACCGCGCTATTCTCGTGCTGAATTGGATCCCTGGTTGTCAATTTCCTTTTATTCGCCGTGTTGGTGAGAGCGTACTGCCCGAAAACGTCGGGGTTGCGCCTTCCACAAGAGGGCGATTGGAGTTTACATTTTTATTTCCACATCAACACCCGCAGGCAGATTGAGATTCATGAGCGCATCAACCGTTGCCGCGCTCGGATCATAAATATCAATCAATCGCTTATGCGTGCGCATTTCATACTGTTCGCGGGCATCTTTATGCACAAAGGTTGATTTCAACACCGTGTATTTTTTCTTTTCAGTCGGCAGCAATATGGGACCGGCAATTTTGGCTCCGGAGCGCTGCGCCGTATCCATAATCGTGCGCGTTGACTGGTCAATAATCTTGTGGTCAAACGCCTTGATTTTGATGCGTATACGCTGGTGCACCCCTTCTTTCATTTTCGCGCTTGCCTTTCTTTTTTTTACTTCAGTCATGGCTGTATAAGGTACGAAATACGCTCTCCGCCTCTCCCGAAAAATCGGGAGAGGCGGAGATTTATTACTTAATAACTTTGGTAACAACGCCCGCGCCAACCGTATGGCCGCCTTCGCGAATAGCAAAGCGAAGTTTTTCTTCCATAGCAATCGGCACCATCAGTTTGATGGTCAAGTCAACCGTATCGCCTGGCATAACCATTTCCGTTCCCTCCGGAAGGGTAATTTCACCTGTAACATCAGTAGTACGGAAGTAGAACTGCGGCTTATAACCCTTGAAGAATGGCTTGTGGCGTCCGCCTTCCTCTTTCTTTAAGACATAAACGTTCGCGATAAATTCCGTATGCGGCGTAATGGTTCCGGGTTTCGCCAACACCTGACCACGCTCCACATCATCTTTCTTGGTACCGCGCAAAAGTAGTCCCGCATTATCACCCGCTTCACCGCGATCCAACTGCTTATTGAACATTTCAATGCCGGTAATGACCGTTTTGCTCGTATCTTTAATACCCACAATCTCCACTTCATCATTCAGGTTGATCACGCCGCGTTCAATGCGTCCGGTAACCACGGTACCGCGACCTTCAATGGAAAAAATGTCTTCAATCGGCATTAAGAAGTCCAAATTTACCGCGCGTTCGGGCACCGGAATATACGCATCAACCTGATCAATAAGTTCCAAAATCGGCTTGGCGGCTTCACCCTTCGGATCTTCCACCGCTTTCAATGCGCTTCCGCGGATAATTGGGGTGGTATCGCCTGGAAACTCGTACTGCTTCAAGAGGTCGCGGACTTCTTCCTCCACCAAATCAATCAGTTCCGGATCGTCCACCATGTCCACTTTATTTAGAAACACCACGATGTACGGCACACCTACCTGGCGGGCAAGCAGAATATGCTCGCGCGTCTGGGGCATGGGACCGTCTGTTGCGGATACAACCAAAATGGCACCGTCCATTTGCGCGGCACCCGTAATCATGTTTTTGATGTAATCGGCATGTCCGGGACAATCCACATGAGCGTAGTGGCGTTTGTCCGACTCATATTCCACATGCGAAGTCGCAATGGTAATACCACGCTCCTTTTCTTCCGGAGCGTTGTCAATTTGATCAACGCTCTTGGATTGAGCGATTTTACCCGCTGCAGCCAAGACCGACAAAATTGCCGCGGTCAACGTGGTCTTTCCATGGTCCACGTGACCGATCGTGCCGATATTGATATGCGGCTTACTTCTCTCAAATTTCTCTGCCATGTGTGTAGAAGGCGGCTGTAATCCTCATGCATGAGGTTTTATGCCAATTACAACCTGTTAAACAAATAATAAATGTTCTGTAAATCTTACTGAACCGGCTCAATGTAGAAATAATCTTCCAGGGTTTCTTCTTTTTGTGGTTCAGGTTCGGGTTCAAAGGGTATTTCTGGCTTTTCTTCCCGTGGCATGCCCGCTGTAGATACACCAGACAACCCCGCCATTGTACCATAATACCCTTCATTGTCAAGAGCTATGGTGCTTTCCCGGTTTTTCCCAAGGATCATTCCCTCATATATGCTATTTTCAGCCATTTTTTTATTCGCATGTGCACTCGTATCTGCAATAAATTTTTGGTAGGCCGCAAGAGGCATCAGCACACTCGCCGTACCATCCGCATGTGCCACAATCAGCGTATCGCCTGTCTTTCTCGCTAATTCCAGTATATCTTTCAATGAAGTTGTCATAAAACGCTGATAGGTCACGTCTGTTTCGCGCGTATTTTCTTGCCGTTGTACGCACCTAGAGACTTACTTTTTCCCCGCTATCCCTTCCGCTACATTTTTTGGAACTTCCGCATATTTTAAAAATTCCATACTGTAGCTTGCACGCCCTTGGGTCAGCGAGCGGATCTGTGTCGCGTAGCCGAACATTTCTGCAAGCGGCACGATCGCGTCAATAACCTTCATGGTACCCCGATCGCTCATTTCCTGAATTTGTCCGCGGCGGGCGTTCAGATCGCCTATGACATCACCCATGGATATTTCGGGTGTGATAACTTCCACTTTCATGACCGGCTCAAGCAATACGGCTCCCGCTTTTTTCGCGGCATCTTGGAATGCCATGGATCCCGCAACTTTAAACGCGGCTTCAGACGAGTCCACCTCATGAAATGAACCATCAAACACCGTTGCCTCCACGTCAATGATGGGATACCCCGCGATAACGCCCCGATCCAGTGCTTCGCGCACGCCTTTTTGAATCGCCGGAATATACTCTTTGGGAATCGTACCTCCCTTGATTGCATCGTGAAAAACAAACCGCTCCTCGCTTTCCGGATCCAGGGGTTGCACGCGAATCCAGCAGTGACCGTACTGACCACGTCCACCGGACTGCTTGATGTACTTACCCTCTCCTTCCGCTTCATGCTTGATGGTTTCTTTGTACGCAACTTGGGGCGCGCCGATATTCGCTTCAACTTGAAATTCACGCTTCATGCGGTCCACGATAATTTCCAAGTGCAACTCACCCATGCCGGCAATCAGTGTCTGCAGTGTCTCTTCATTCGTACTTACCCGAAACGTCGGATCTTCTTCCGCAAGTTTTTGCAGCGCAACGCCCATCTTCTCCTGGTCTTGCTTGGTTTTCGGTTCAATTGCAATTTGAATGACCGGTTCCGGAAACGTAATACTCTCTAGCACCAAGGGACGAGCGGGATCCGTCAGCGTATGACCTGTAAAGGTATTTTTGAGGCCTACGGCAGCCGCAATTTCACCCGCATACACTTCCTCCACATCCTCGCGTTCGTTGGCGTGCAGGCGGACAATGCGACCAATGCGCTCTTTATTTCCCGTACTCGTATTGAGCACATAGGAACCGGCTTTGAGCATGCCCGCATACACGCGGAAAAAGCAGAGTTTGCCGACATACGGATCGGTTGCCACTTTAAATGCCAGCGCCGTAAACGGTTCGCTGTCGGATGCAGGTATGCGGATGGTCTTTTCCGGATCTTTAATGTCTTTGCCGTCAATCGGCGGCACGTCCAAGGGTGAGGGCAAGTACGCCGTTACCGCGTCCAGCAAAAACTGCACGCCTTTGTTTTTTAAAGCGGAACCGCATAATACCGGCACGATCGCGTTTGCGATAGTTCCTTTGCGCAAACCCTTTTTGATTTCATCCACCGTGAGTTCCTCGCCGCCCAAATACTTGTCCATAAGCGTTTCGTCAGTCTCCGCAACTACCTCAACGAGTGCCGCACGATAGGCGACTGCATTTTCTTGCATGTCCGCAGGAATTGCTTCTTCATGCCACTTGGTGCCTAAATCATCTTCGTAGATATACGCTTTCTGTTCAATAACATCAATAATGCCCTTAAAATCAGATTCCGCGCCGATGGGCAATTGTATGGGGTGCGCATGCTTCGTCAGCCGGTGCAAAATAGAATCCACATCCTTGTAAAAATCCGCTCCCGTTCTATCCAATTTATTGATAAAAGCAATGCGCGGCACATGGTATTTGTCCGCCTGGTGCCATACGGTTTCCGATTGCGGCTCCACGCCCGCAACACCATCAAACACGACCACGCCACCGTCCAAAACGCGCAGCGAACGCTCCACTTCCACGGTAAAGTCCACGTGCCCCGGCGTATCAATGATGTTGATGCGGCAGTCTTTCCAAAAACAGGTGGTGGCAGCTGCGGTAATGGTAATACCACGTTCCTGCTCCTGCTCCATCCAATCCATAGTCGCTTCACCCTCATGTACTTCGCCTATTTTATGCTTTTTACCCGTGTAGAACAGCACGCGTTCGGTAACCGTGGTTTTTCCGGCATCAATATGCGCAATAATGCCGATATTTCTGGTTTTTTCAAGTGAATATTCTCTGGCCATAGATGTGAGTATGTAGATTGGTAGTGTGTCGCTTGAACAGGGAAGGTGCTACTTAAAAGTTACAAAGTTATACTCCTGCGCCGCCTTACCTCACTTACGAAATGATAAAGCCCACCTTCTGTGGGTCTTCGTAATGTTACGCCATATGTTCCATACTATTTTGTGCACACTTAACGCGCAAAGTGCGCAAATGCCCGATTGGCTTCCGCCATGCGCTGCACATCCGCTCGCTTCTTAATTGCCGAACCCTCATTTTTATAGGCATCCAGTATTTCCATTGCCAGTTTTTCCCGCATGGGTTTTCCTTTGCGTGTACGCGATGCATCTAAAATCCAGCGCAATGCGAGCGTCAGTTTGCGGTCGCCTTTCACGGGAATGGGGATTTGATAATTTGCGCCTCCAATGCGTCTTCCCTTTACCTCAACCAACGGCGTGACGTTTTTCAACGCACCATCAAAAATTTCCAGCGGATCCTGCTTCGTTTTTTCTTTAATGAGCGCAAAGCAATCATACACAACTTTTTGCGCAACCGATTTCTTGCCATCCCGCATCAGCTTGTTGACCAGGCGTGCAACGTTCGCATTTTGATACTGTGTATCTGCTTTGACTTTCCGTCGTGGCGCTTTTTTTCCTCTCATAGGTTAACTGGTAATATTGTGTACGTCGGTTTCACGAGCTATGCTGTAAAGTTTCGCGGCAATTTCGTGTTTATTCCTTCGGTTTCTTCGCACCATAGATAGATCGGCTGCGCCGGCGTCCATCCACCCCTTGCGCATCAAACACGCCACGCACGATATGATAGCGCACACCGCTCAAGTCCTTGACCTTGCCGCCGCGCAAGAGCACAATGGAGTGTTCCTGTAAATTATGTCCCTCGCCCGGAATGTACGCATTGACCTCCTGGCCATTGGAAAGCCGGACTCTCGCAAACTTGCGCAATGCGGAATTCGGTTTTTTCGGTGTCATGGTGGTTACCTTGAGACATACCCCGCGCTTAAACGGACTACCTTTGGGCAACGCGGTAATCTTTCTCCGAAGTGTATTGTTGACGGTTTGCAAAGCCGGGCTTTTTGACTTTTTGGAAGATGATGTTCGCCCTTTGCGCACCAGTTGGTTGACGGTTGGCATAACAGAGCAGAGTATAGCTAATTATTTGAATCGGGTCAAGAGGTTTGGGGGTATTGGTTCAAGACCCTGATTTTTCCCCGCGCTCTTGGCGAAGGGAAATTTGATTTTTTAGTTTTTTGCTACGGGAAGAGAGGAATTAAAGGGGTGCATTTCCGAAGCCCAAAACTCCTTATTATTTTGGCTCTAGACCAGCAAATTCTTCATAATTCCCTTTCATAATATATGAATTTTTATGATTGTAGCGAAATGCACATTCTTTCAAATGGAGAAGGAATGTTTTTCTCGAAACTCCATTAGTTTCGCCAATCGTCTTTTGGCAAAGCTCAAAAAGTTTTCAATGCCGTTCACATGCGTGCCTTTGCGATTATAATAGTTTTTGGGTGGTTAATTTTTTTAGGCTTGTAGCCATCAAGAACAAGCCCGTCATATGACTTCCCTTTGTCTGTATACATAGTAGTATCGTTTAGTGGTATCGTTTTTGCGCTGTAATTTCGCAACCGCATTACTTTTTCCGTTTTTTGTAAAATATTTTCCATACGCATGCTTCCTTTTTCCACACCTGCGTGTTAAACTGTACATAATCTACATACATGTTCTATGCAACATACCACAGGTTTGTTTAATATACAACTATCGTATTATTAACAACCTGTAAGTTTACATAATAACCAGTTGTGCGGAAATTGTTCGCTCCGCTCACCATTTTACTCCGCACAAGGGGCGGCGGCTTCGCCTCCAGTTGTTGCTCGGTCGTTCGCTCCGCTGCACAACATCGCACAACTGTCGGTTATGCGAAATGCGCACCAAAATATGGTTTTGAGCGCACTTCAAGCATAACCGCCGACCCTTAGCTGAAATAAATTTTTAGACCCTCTAAATTATGACAAATAGATTTGAAATGCCACCACAAAACCATCCTCCTAAACAAGAGGCACAAGGTGTTGAATCGAAAGTAGTTGAACAAATCAAAGAGGATTTGCGCGACTTGTTTAGAAGCGCTGAAAATCCTATTGCAATACTTCTTCAAACAATGGACACTGATGAGTTTAAGGGTGTCGTTTCTGATGAGGTCGCAAATCCTGTCAAAGCTCAACTACAAGCGCTCACTTTTGAAAATGAGGATGATTTTGTGGCTAAAGTAATTGATGTCGCAATGCCAGTATTGGAAATTACTAAGCGCGGGAAAAAGGACGCTTACAAACAAGAAGGGCGTGAAATGTTTACAGAGGCCGACATGGAAGCAACGGTGGCCATAATCAAAGAAAGTGGTGCTGAAAAAATTTATGTCGTTGGTAATGTCGGATCAGGCAAAACAACATTCGCGAGGGAACTTTCCCGCGCTGTTGGCTTCAAAAATATTGATATTGACCAATGGTTCCAGATTTTTCGTCAAGAACAACAACGGGAAGCTGCCGACTTAAAGGAATTACTAGGATATATTTTGCAGAAAGAAAAACCGCCTTTTATTATCAATCATGCTGATTTACTTCGACAAGATTTAGTACAAGACGCCGACATGGTCGTGTTTCTCAATCCTAAAAAAGAAGAGCAACTAAAAAGTCGGCAGCTTCGTACTGAAAGCGGAGCTGAAGGTGAATGGCAAGCTGTTAGTGCCGATGATTATGAAAAGATCGCTGAACAAAATCTGTCTAAATTAGATGGTTTTGGCAGTGAGACAAAATACAGCGACGAAAAATCTGGAACCATTGTACGCGTGCTAAAAAGACCGTAATTTCCAATACTGGCATTAAGTTTGGCGTATTAAAAACGAGTCTAAAAATTTACATCAGCTAACAGCGCGTATGAGGTTCAAGAAAAAGTGCGTTAATAATTTTCAAAGGTTGCACTTTTTCTTTCACCCAAATTTCGCCTCCTTTATGGTAAAATAATAAGGAAGTCGGCGAAACTTCTCATACACGCGGACGTTGTGCGGAAATTGTTCGCTCCGCTCACCATCACCTCCCACACATAACAAAGGGGGCATATTCTTTACACCATTTGCCGTGCAGAGCGATTTTAAACACGCATTACAAGACCATAAAAACGATGTGTGGCTTTATGGTTTTGCCGAGTGAAGATTTACTTCCTTTTGCTTCCACCTTGCGTTTCTCTATACGCCATCTCCCACGACTGTTGATACAACATAAGTGTTTCCCCGCGCGTTGGAAGTTTGGCGATGGCGTTTCTCGCACCTTGCGCAAGCGTTTCCCGCAATGCCACATCTTCCCGCAAGCGCAGCATCGCGTTTGCTAACGCCCGCACATTACCAACCGAAATAACCAATCCGCTTTGTTCGTTAACAATCACCTCTCCCGCACACCCGACATCCGTCATCATAATAGGCAATCCTTGCGCCGCAGCTTCAATAACCACCAATCCCCACCCTTCATAGTCAGACGAAAGGACAAGCGTATCAGCCTGTTTGTATACTTTTTCAAGATCATTCACCCATCCCAAAAATTTCACCCCATCGCTTACTCCTTGATTTTTGCTCCTTGCTTCAAGTTTTCTCCTCTCTCTTCCTTCCCCCGCGATCCATAATTCCGTATGCGGGTATTTTTTTACCACTTCCACCATTGCCTCAATTTGCAGATCAATCCGCTTCACCGGAACAAGTCTCCCTACCGTCAAAAATACAAAAGGGATATCATGCTCTCTTCTCCGTTCTTTTTTCTCCTTATTTCTCACTTCCGTATAAATCGGTATGACCGTGATCTTTCCTTCCGCAACGCTAAACTCTCCTAGCAATTGTCTTTTGATCCTCATGCTGACAACGCGTACCGCATGTGCATGGCGCAGAACAAACCGTGCGCATAAACGCCTCGCGCCGCACAACCGTTCCCACCCGTGTACCTGCACCTCCAATCCCGCGTGAAACCGCCGCGCAACAAGATAGGCAAGCACACCCAAGTAATACGGGTCCTGCACGGTTACCACGTCATACCGCCGCATGCGCATGAGCCGCTGCGCTTCCTTATACATACGATAGAGCTGTAACAACTTCGTGCTTCCCGCTCCCGAATATACCGCGGAGTTTTTTGCAAGATCGGCATGCACGCGCGTAAGCGCAGGAACCAGTACATCATAACGTTCTACATGTGTTGCGTAGGCGCGTAATCGTTCTGCCAAAGCAGAATCAGTGCGCACAGCGGTTGCGTCGCTGCCAATGCTCAAAATTTTCATAAACGTTCTATGAGGTGTACCAACTCTTGCGCAATATCTTTATAGGTATGCACAAAGGCAAAATTCCTTATTTTTTCACGCTGCGCCGCATAGCGCGCCGCATCAGCCAAATAGAGTATCTTTTCTTTTATATCCGCAACCTCTAGCGGATTCACAAATAATCCGATATCTTGCAGCCGATCATAGAGACCGCACGATCGCGTTACAATAAAAGGCTTGTTGTACATTATGGCTTCTAAAATAATATTGGGGCTCACTTCGGATAATGAGGGAATAATAACTGCGTAGCATTCTGCTATTTTTTTCAATAGCTCTTCGTGCGCTATAGCATCGCTCAATGCAAGTTCAAGCGATGCGTCCTCTTTTTTTGCGCGCGCGAATGCTTCTTCCAACCGGTCTGTATTTTTAAGCGTGATGCGCCTTCCCGCCCAGAGGAAATTTTTGCGCGACGCTTTTTTTCCGTCACGCCTTTCAGAATAAACGTTCTCTATCACATGAACCTTTCCCCGAGGAATATCGTATGCCTCGCACATTATTTCACTTTGCCATTTGGTGCTCATTACTACCGCGCCGCACGCGCGAAAAAGCCAGCCCGTCATACGGTAAATACATCTTTCTTTGAAAGAGTACGCGCGCGTTTGTTCATAAAATTGTGCCAGTACGATGGATTCTTTTGTCCGCTCAATGTAAGATTCCCACAAAAAATCACCGCCAACGCGCACGATGCTCTTTTTCCCGAAAAGTTTTGCAGCCGCTACCGCAGGAACGCCGGAGCTGAATGTGTCCAGCGCCAGCACGGCATCAACTCGAGGCATCGCGCAGGCGACACGAAAAAAATACCAAAGGTGCCGCACGCCGATTGGCAATTTTTTTTCCAGTTTATAAGAACGTACCACGACCGTATGTTCGCTCGACAAAACATTGTAGAGTGCTTGCGCGTAGTACGCCGGCCCGCCGACATCGGGCGGATAAATGCCGGTTGCGATGAGTATGCGCATAGATATTATGCTGTTTCAGTGTACTAGATACACCATAAATGTGCAACGCTTGCACTACATATAAAAACCGTAAGGATATAACGGCTTCAACGGAGTGGTACACGTATATGTTCCACCGGGATATTAAGGATGGATATGAGTGCTTTTGAAAGAAATTTTATGTTCTTTCAGGTGAGCATGGACATCGAAGAGTATCTTAAAAACCGTAAGCAATAGTATGCCAAACATAGGCGCATGAAAAATTGTAATCAACCACCCGCTACCTATAATGGTAACGTGCATCAGTACGATACGGCCGTAGGGAGCAACAAATAATTTATCTGCGGTCATTCCTTTGTATTCGCCTTTCCCAATATAATTAGAGAAATAAGAAAACGTATGGCTTGCGAACATCGCGAGAAAAGCCGGTAGGAGCATCTGTAGTTGCGAAAGAAAAATGCTCAAAGAAGGAAGGAGCGAGGGTGTTTCCGTTTGAGGGCCAAAGAGCGCAAAAATAAAAGCCAAATGTCCCGCCATAAACCGCTATAGTGTACAATAAAAAGGTACCATGACGATGCTCAAAATTCTCGCTGCCTGTACAAGCTTCAACACGTTAAAAAAATCCTATGATCACGCTTTCCAACCAAAACAAAAAAATGATGGAGAACAAATCCACACCAAAAAAAAGTACTCCCATAAGCGGTATGAGATTGGCGGTAATAAGCACTCCGGCTGAAGTATACGTAGTACGTAGGAGTCGCAACATACCGTCGCGTTATTTGCGGCTATACACTCCTATAAGCTGCGATGTGGTAACCACATGCCCCTCCATTGCCGCTTCAAGCAACTCTTTGTCTGCGTTTGGGGAGAGATAAAGCATTGTATCCAGCGCGTAAAGTTTAAAGAAGTAGCGGTGTGATCCCGTTGGTGGACAGGGACCGCCGTATCCGGGTTTGCCGAAACTCGTCATGCCTTCCACAGCACCCGGCGGCACACTATGCTCGGCAATTGCTGTTGTGGAAGGATGTATATTCCACAGTATCCAGTGTACCCACGTATCTGAAGGCGCGTCCGGATCGTCGATAACGAGTGCGAGACTTTTCGCTTCTTCCGGTATATTGGCAATCATAAGCGACGGATTACTATTCATGCCGTCACACGTATATTTAACCGGAATGGGTTCGTTGTTATGAAAAACGGTCGAGGTAATTTCCATAGAAGTCTGCAAAGCTGTACTTGGTACGTCAAGTATCGTTTGGTCATGAGAGTCAAAGTTCCGGAGAAGAACATAACCACCTCCGATACATATGGTAATACCAATGAGCGTAAAAATGAATTTAGACATGTTTCGCGTTTGATCGGTATTCTCCAAAAACTGTAACGTGATTTTTTAACGCGGGATTTGTTTTCTGTTCAGGACCCCATCGTATGTTGTCAAATTCCGCATTACTCAAATATCATCCCCTACGCGAAACATGTTGTTCCACCGAATCATGATATACCTGTACAAGCTCGTGGCCATCAAAGTACAACCTATCGATCGCGCCATCATCAAGATACTTTACCCCCACACGCCGATCGTGTGCCGATGGAATTTCGGTGGCGCATGAAATAACTTGTGTCCATCTTCCATCAATCTTTACACCGTCAAGCGTTGCCGGATACTCAATGAGTTCTCTCGTTTCAATTGGTGGTGTAAGCACTGCTGTTTCCAGCATATATAAGTAGGTTACCTTGTACCTCCACGCGCGTCCGCAAGACATTCCACGATCTCCATGGTTTCAACCCATCCGCACGCGCCGTCATTTTTGCGCACGCACAGCGCGTTACGGTAGCAGGCATATTCTTCTTTATATTCGCACGTGGAAACAAGTTCTTCATCGGCGCAAAGCTGACCGCTGCACCCGGTGATGACACATCCGTCGCGCGCGCGGCTATTTGGCGGCGCATCATCAACCGTCACATCTTCCACAAACAAGCGTCCATTCGCCGTGCGGCATTGGCGCGGAAAACTTTCCGCGACCGGATAACCAGCTGCCACGCAATCGGTAAAATCGGTAATATTCGCGGCATCAGACGGAAATACCTGCTGCGTATCTGGCGGCACATCCGGCAAGCCCTGTACAGGCTTACCTAAGGGTGGTTGTACGCTTGGCGCGAGCTGCGGTGAAAGTATAAATGATTCCGCATGCGATAACCACCACGCAACACCCATAATCAGAACGGCTATAGTAAAAAATACGCCGATTTCAACTGCATGTTTCATACAAAATACTTCTTGGGCTAATTCGTACGAATTATGGTTATGGCAGTAACCTGATGTTAGTGGTACAGGTGGCTGTATTTTTTGAGCCGTTTTTTTATGTCCTTATACTCGGGAACGAGTTCGCCAACCAGCAGCCAAAATCTTTTTGAGTGATTCATCTCTTTCAGATGACACAGCTCATGCGCAATGATGTACTCTGCCATCTCCTCCGGTAAAAAAACGAGGCGGTAATTAAAGTTGAGATTGCCGTCCCTTGAACAACTTCCCCATCGCGTTTGCTGATTCCGTATGGCAATTTTTTTAAAAGCAAACCCGTACACTTGAGCAAAATGTCCTGCGCGTTCCGCAATATACTTGCGCGCATGTTCCTTGTAGAAAATGTATTCATGCCGCGTATCTTTTTTTGGTTTCATTATTTGTATCTTTTGAAACACTTCTACGTGCTTGCTAATCCACTGCCGTCTTTCTTCAATAAACCGTTCAACCAAAGCAAGGGTTACCCCGTACGGCATGGACACAACCACCCGACCGTCCGCATGCACGCGCAAATGCATATATTTCGCTCTCCTGTGCCGCCGAATGGTATACATAACTCCGCAGTATTGTTTTTCCTTTGTCATACGGCTACTATAGCACACCGTGACAGGAAAAACTATTCGTGGCACAAAATGAGATGTATGATAAAATTGCCTATAGATCGCGTATAAATATACAAAACGGCACTACGTTCACTATCTGCTCTTACACCGTTGTGGATAAAAAATGACTTGTAAATTAGGTATCCTGTGATAAGATTGAAACTCAACCCCATGTCATACTTACCTCATGTTTGTATGGCTTTTTCTTTTTTTACGCACATGGCGCGCATTTCCCTACGACTGATAAAAAGTCAACTACCTCAAAGAGCGTTATAAGTTTTTTTCTCATTGTTTCACTTGCAATGTTTGCGCACGGCGCATTCACTTCCGACAAAGAAGGTACGATAGGACCATGGTGCGAGGAGTCGCAAACCGGATGCATCTACGCCCTTGGGTATTGGAAAACACACGCAACCTACGGCCCCGCGTCTTATGACGCAACATGGGCTCAACTTGGTGAAGATACGCCATTTTACGTAAGTGGGCAGAGTACCTATGAAGTACTGACCACGTCGCCCGCAGGCAACAGCTATTATGCGCTCGCCCATCAATATATTGCGGCTACGTTGAATCTCGCCTTTGGCGCTTCCATGCCGAGTACCGTGCAAGACGCTTATTCCGGCGCACAGTATTTTTTTGAAACATACACACCAGAAGAGCTGAAAAATTTTCTTGAGAGTCATGCGGTTAAAATCTCTACCAGTTGGATACACATGACACGTTTACCGTGACGCTGCACTACGCATCGGGACACCGTATTACCTATACCTACACTGCCACTATGCGGGATATTGTCGCGGCGGACGACCAAAAACTTTTCGCATCAACCGAGGATTCCGAAGTTATCCTTGCCACGTGCTGGCCATTGAATACGAACTGGAAACGCCTCATGGTACGCGGCACACTCACGTGTGTTGCTATACAACCGGTTGAATAAATGCACCATGAACAACCGTTCGCTTCAGTCAGTTGGCTGAAGCGAACGGTTACAACTTTTAACATCCGGATTATCTATTTCCGATAAAGTATCCGCATACCCCTGTCTTATAATAACTTTTACCAATCCGTAGTTCCGTGCTAATCCAAATCTTTCTTCATTTTATCAAACTCCTCTTTGGATATTTCTCCTTTGGCATAACGCTCTTTGAGAATATCAAGAGGTGTTCTTGATTGTCCGTGTATGCAATGAGATGGTCCCATAATCAGCCATCTAATCAACACCGCGATTCCGGTGATAATTAAAATCCAGAAAATAAGCATGGAGATACCGCCAAACCAGCCAAAACCCAAGCCCATTGGATTGTTGCCAAAACCCCACATCATAGAATTATTGTTACTTTGATTAAATCCCGTGAGAGACGACCACCCTCCCATCATCGGCATAAAGTTAAAGCCTTGCGGGTAGGAAACGGATGTGTCGCAACCGCTCATTCTTTTGCCCATTGTGATATGCGCCTGATCTTCGCCTTCTTTGCCAAATCTTTGTTTCAGCATCACGTTCATCGCTGCATGCGAATCGCCCGCCATCGCTCCCATGAAGTACTCTCCCAAAAGTTCATATTCTTCGTCTGATAAATTCTGACAGCTTTTTTGGTTTGACTGCAGGTTCTGCCATAGTTCTTTGCCCTTCTGTTCCTCTTGAGCTGTTTCGGAATTCGTATCCGATGCATTCAAAAACTGACCCATCATGGGTTGAGCCAAGACAACACCTCCTGCACCGAGCATCAAAAACGCCAAAGCGAAAATTATAGAGGTACTTTTCATATTATCCAAATGTCAGAACTTTATCCGAGTTTTCTATTAAGTTGAGTAAATCGGTCATTGTGGAAATAGGACAAACTCCACTTTCTTCTTTGCCACGTATTTTAAGACACGTTCCACAGACGTAAATTTTGCCTTGTAAATCCTTGAATTCTTTAACCTTGGCAGAAATATCAAAATTCTTGGCATCTGGTATGTTTTCAAGTTCCGAGCCTTTGCTCAACAGGAACATCTTCACCTAATGACTCTCTTTTAGAGCTACTATGCCCAAACGAAAAACATTCCAAACCTGTTCCTGTTTATTTGTTTGTAATATAATACCAAGTTTCATAGAGCTGTGAAAAATTTAGGTGATGAGTGGGATTCGTAACCTAGTATGTACTATAATTTTGGTACCGCCACGGGGAATCGAACCCCGGTTACCAGGATGAGAACCTGATGTCCTAACCACTAGACGATAGCGGCATTATACATACAACACAATCCTAACAAAGCAGGGCGTATGCGTCAATAATGACCTTTCCGCTCATATTCGGTATCTGTGTCTGACCTATCCAATATCACTGCCACTCCTTCCCCTGCCGAACCAGCAGCTCGCCTGCGCGCAGGGGTTCCGCCATTACTTCTTTTACCACTTTTTCAATATGCATGCCTTGCGATCCTTTGAGGAGTGCCACATCCCCTTCCCGCATCCTTTTTTGTAAGAACTTTCCGGCAGCTTCCGCCGTATCAAAGCTAAAAATATGATCTTCTGGCATACCGCTCTCTTTTGCGGAAACCGCAATGCTTTTTGCTAGAGATCCAACCGTTAAGAGCAAATTCACCCCGTGTTGTGCGACATACGCGCCTATCGCGACATGCGCTTCTTTGCTCGTCGTCCCCAATTCCAGCATGTCTCCAAGCACGGCAACTTTTCTACTTTGTGTACCAACATGCATGTAGCTCAAAGCTTCCAGTGCGCCAAGCGTGCTTTCATACGACGCGTTATAGGTGTCGTCTATGAGCAGGGTGTTTTTGATGCCATCCAAGAGACGCATCCGCCCTCTTGGCGGCGTGTAGTGTGCCAAGGCACCCGCGATATCAACCAAGTTCATACCCAATGCCTTTCCCACGGCCGCCGCGGCAAGCACCGGATATACTTGGTGCTTTCCCAAGAGATTATAGAGTGCCACCGGAACCGTTGCCGCTTCCGTTTGCAGTTTAAAGCGCATGGCATGGGCCTTTAAATTTTTATCCTCTCGTTCAAGCTCCAAAGCGCGAACTTCGGCATGGCCGGAGAAGCCGTAGGTCACGACCGTTGCCTTGGTTTTTTCACGCATGGCATACACCGCTCTATCGTCAGCGTTGAGCACGGCTAGAGCGTCCTTTGCCAGATGACGCACCATAACACTTTTTTCTTTGGTAATTTTTTCCTGTGTGCCAAAAAATTCCAGGTGTACCGGCCCCACCGCAGTTACCACGCCAATGTGGCAGGGTGCCAATTCCACCAAGTACCCGATATCACCCGGCCGATCCGCACCCATTTCTAAAACTAATACTTCGGGATACGATCGCTTTTTCCGAAGCATCAGCGCGGTTGCGCGCAGAAAAATCCCAAGCCACCGCATAGGTGATCTGCCGCCGCTTTCCGCTCCGATGATGGTCAGTGGTACACCAAATTCGTTGTTGTAGTTTTTTTGCGATCCCCGTACGCGGTAGCGTTTTCGCAAGACGAGTGTAATTGCGTCTTTTGTTGAGGTCTTCCCAAAGGAACCGGTTACGCCAACGATAACCGGTTGATATTTTTTGAGAATTTTTTTTGCAAACCATGTAATGATTGTGCGTGTAGCGTCTTTCATGTTGGTAGGTAGCTTGTTATGTAGTATACCGCATACCCCTGCGGCAGTTACAATCCTCTCTTCTCACTTTTCGTATTTTGTACGATGCTTATACTCCACACTTGGCGCGGCACAGTGTCTGTCACACCTTCTTATACCGCATCAGGGGGTATTTGCCAATAGTCCACCAGATACCGGGCAATTTCAGCAAATACGATAGTTGCCGAAGCATCGGCAAAAAGGACATTTTGCGGACGATCCAGTTTTACCAAAATAACAAATCGCGGATACGCAACGGGACCAAAACCGATGAACGTATGGATCGTACCCTCACCGTATCCTCCGGCTTGCGCGTCGGCAATTTGCGCCGTGCCTGTTTTTCCGGCAATGTAGTAACCGGGGATTTGAGCATTTTTCGCATGACCCTTACTGACTACCGAGACGAGCATTCCGGAGAGAAGCGTTGAGGTACGCTCGGCAATGACCTGCCGCACCACTTCAGGCTCCGTGGTTTCTATTTTTCCATCGGGATGGCGCAGCTCATCTACAATGTGCGGCTTGAGTATCTTACCCCCGTTTGCGATCGCCGCATACGCGCGGATAAGCTGCATCGGCGTAACCGTAATACCCTGTCCAAACGATGCGGTAGCCATATAAATCTCTCCTTGCCGATCAAGCGAGGTAATATTACCCTCTACCTCCGTATCAAGCTCAATGCCGGTTAGCTCGCCAAAACCAAAATCTTTCACATATTTGGAAAATGTTTCTTTTCCGGTTTTTTCTGCAACGAACACGGCGCCAGTGTTGAGCGACTTGTCCAGTACATCCACCATGGTCGCCAGGCCGTGCGTCTTTTGATCAACGTTGTGAATAGTATGTATACCAATAGCAACCGATCCCGTGTTCTCATAGGTGGTTTCCGGCGTGACGACATGCGCATCAAGACCTGCTGCCATGGTAATGGGCTTAAAAACTGATCCGGGTTCGTATGCGGTAAAAATGGCGGCATTATTGAAATAGCGAATATCTGCCACCGAGCTGTAGCCATTCGGATCGTAGCTTGGATTATTGCACAGCGCAACCACACGACCATTCTGCGGATTCATAATCACCACAACACCACTTTCTGCGCCAAACCGCGCGATACCTTCTGCTAAAGCTTTACAGGTAAAATACTGCAGCGGCACATCTACGGTTACTATAATGTCTCCTCCGTCGGTTCCCAATTCCGTACCCGCGCCACCCACAGATATGCGCCGTCCCGATGCATCACGTTCCGCGGTAATGACACCTATCTCTCCGGCGAGTAGCTTTTCAAAATACCCTTCCACGCCATATTGCCCGTGCGGACCCTGGTCACCCTGTCCAACAAACCCTGTAAGGTGCGCCCCAATCGCCCCCAAAGGATAGTAGCGGGATAATTCCGGCGTAAGGTACACACCTGCAATATTAAGCGCGCGCACCGCGTCCGCATCCGCTTCCTCCAAACCGTTCTGCAACGGCTCATAGGGATCGTTGGGCTTGGTAAGCTGCGCGAGAAGGATTTCGGAAGGCACACCAAGTATGAGACTCAATGCCTCTGCCGCATCCTGCGCATGCGTCACCCCTACCTTGCTCGTATTGGTCATTTCGCGTGGAACGGTATACAAACGATATTTGGTCTTATTCATAGCAGCAGGAATGAGCGTCCCTTCCGTATCGTGAAAAAATACTTCACCGCGCTTAGGAAATATTTTTTTATACAGTTCGTGCTGACCGTTTGCAAGCGCTTCATATTTCGGGTGTTCCATGATCTGCAGGTAGGCAAGGCGCGTTACCGATACGCTCGCTAAAATCAAGAAAAAAAAGCGTGCCCATTTTGCGCGCCTATCCACAACAGATACCATTGCTTCCCGATACCTTGACATAAAATATGCTGCATCCTCAACCAAAATGACTTCTGCGCCAAGAAACCTACTTTACAGCAACCACCGAATCCGGTTTCACCATATAGGAAATGGCATCAACCGGCTCAAACGCATAGCGCTCAACCCGTTCCTGTACCGCCAATGGAATGCGCTGTTGTACAATGACAAGTTCAAGACTCTGATGTTCTTCACGCAAGTGGCTTATTTGGGCTTCCAACTGTTCCCGGTGATAGCCGCGCGTTGCAAGTGCGTTACTTTGGAGCAGGTACGCAAGCACACTGATACTGCAGCATACTACAAGCGCACTGATGGCTTGCTTGTGCGAGAATCCTGTGATCGACCATCGCCTGTGCGATGCGGCTTTGCGATATGCGGTTGTCGTACAGCAGACAAGGGACATATATTAGTATTTTTCCACAGCGCGCAATTTTGCACTGCGCGATCTCGGGTTATGGTGCAGTTCTTGAGGAGTTGGCACAAGCGGTTTTTTGGTAAGTAGCGCGAGTGACGGTGTGTGTGTGCAGCGACATTCGGGAAGTTCGGGCGGACAGATGCAGTTCTGGCTTTCCGTTTTAAAGAAATTTTTAACAATGCGATCTTCCAATGAATGGAACGAGATTACGGCAAGACGTCCGTGAGGCGCCAACAGCTCAACCGCTTGAGGCAAAACTTCGCGCAGCGCGTCAAGTTCATCATTCACCGCGATGCGCAACGCCTGAAAGGTGCGCGTTGCGGGATGTAATCCTTTCCGCCAAAACTTCTTCGGGATGCTTTCGGCAACAACCGTTGCCAGATCACGCGTTCGGGTAAAGGCTTTCTCTTTTCTCCTGGCAACAATATTTTTAGCGATGCGCTTCGCCCACCGCTCTTCCCCATAGTCGCGGATTATCGCCGCAAGATCAGCTTCGCGAGTTGCTGCGAGCAGGTCTTTCGCCGTTACGCCTTCTTTCGGGTTAAAGCGCATATCTAAAGGACCGTCGTTGCGAAAGCTCAATCCCCGTTCCGGATCGTCGACCATGCGTGATGAAATACCCAAATCCAGCACCATGCCTTGCACGCGGTTGATACCACAATCTTTTGCGAGTTTTTTCAGATTGCGAAATGAATCGTGTGCAAAGATAAAGCGATACTCTGCAGCCCCATCGCTCCGCAGACGTTGGCGCACCACATCAGCCAACTGCGCATCCGTATCTATGCCAAGCACGCGCCCGCTGGGCGCGCTTCGCCGCAAGATTTCCAGCGTATGCCCACCTTCACCCAATGTCCCGTCAATGTAAGTTCCCGACGGTTGCGGGTTGAGTAATTCCATCACTTCCTGTAAAAGAACCGGGATGTGCGTCATACGCCAAGCTCGCCAAGAGCTTCGGCGATATCGGAGCTTGATTTTTCCGTTCCTTGCTTATACGTTTGCCATATCGCATCGTCCCAAATTTCCAAACGGCTCAAGAGTCCGGTAACGACCACTTTTTTTCCAATCTGTGCGTAGCTACGCAGGTATTCCGGAACACTAATCCTCCCCTGCTTATCCAGTACAACATCCATGGCTCCGGCGAGCATCAGCCGCGCAAACGCGCGGGTGTTCGCTTTGCCAATCGGCAACTCCGCCAATTTTTTTGCAAGTTTGTCCCATTCGTTTTTTGTGTAGAGAAACAGGCAATTATCAAGTCCTCTCGTTACGACCGCTCCTTTTTTCAAGGCAACGCGAAATTTTGTCGGAATGGCAAGACGACCTTTCTCATCAATAGCATGACTGTATTCCCCTATGAACATACGATAAAACGGTAAAAGACATGGGGACGCTTCTCGTTCGGCACGTATTTGGTTTTGGTGTGGTGTTGCGGCACGACTTTATTTTTACAAGCTCCGAGCATGGGAAAAACAGAGCTTGGTGGGCAGGGATTTTAAAAAGGCCGAACGAGAAGCGATGTCCTATGGATTTTTGAGTTATCCACCACTTTTCCCCACTTTTAACCCTTTTACTCCATACTACTCCACTTGAGTCCAAAAGTCAACTCTGGGTATCCACAGCACGCAAAGGTTGACGTTAATTGCACAAAATAAAAAGTTCCCCGCCGGCCGAAGCAGGCGGGGGATAAATGAACGTAATGGGTCGACTACAGGAGCCGACAAAACCACGTGGGACCCAAGGAGGGGCAGCCGCGGGTCTCTTTCCAGTACCCGGCGATGATGATCAATACCACCGGCAGAACCTATAAAATGTATCCCGTGTTGGACTCCTCACCATCTGGGGTTTTGAGGCACCCTCATGGCACCTCGTTGTACGCTACGCTACACCTTTATTGTGTTTTTATCAATTCTTTTGATTGGGTAATATTTGGCGGTTTGCCATACACTGCCCGAAGATTTTTGTAGCTCCCCGGTTTTTTGCGAATGCCTTTTGCGATCAGTGTTCTCATACGCTGCTGTATCTCGCGCCGCCCAACCGGTTCTTCCGTTTTCGGCAGTGGCACGCCGACTACCGGAATATGCAAACTATAGGCAAGCGCGGAAGCCACCACAATTCCTAAACGTACTGCGGTAAACGACCCGGGACCTTGTGCTACGATAATACCTCCAAGCTGATGAAACGACAGGGAATTTTTTTTAAGGAAACGTTGCAAAAACGGCACCAGTGCATCTCCGCCGTGAAACTGCACTTTTTTGTAGGTAAAGTTCACAGGTTCACCCGGGGACTGGAAACTGCCCGCAATAATATAGGAAGGCAAGGTAGTATCCAGCAGCAAGTTTGTGTCTTTATGGGTTCTCATAGGCAAGACGTTCAAGCGCCTGCGGCAGCTCTTTGACCGAATGCAGGCATGTAACTGCGCCGCGTGCCATAAACCATCCTTTGGTATACGCATCGTTTGCCACCGCAAGAAACTTCAAACCGTTGCGCTGTGCGGCTTCAAGGTCAATAATGCCATCCCCAATCAAAACACCTTCGGCGGGAGGTAATGCATAGCGTTCAAGTAAATCCGCAACAACTCTTATTTTATTTTCAGGTCCTCCTAAAATTTCGGTAAAGTAGCTTGCAATTTTGTAACGCTCTGCAGACATCCGCAGCACGTCGGTTGAGATCGCCGAGGCCATAAATAGCTGGTAGTGCAAGGCAAGCGGCTTGAGAAGATCCCGCGCGCCTGATACCAGCTTTTCCGGAATGCCGATAGTTGCCAAAACCCCGCTAAAATCAAATATGAGATAATGTATCATTGTTTTTTCTTGTTACGGTGTCAATGACCACAATATGTTTTGACTCAAAAATTGCATAGAGAAATCTATCCGTCACCTCGCGCCGATAGAGAAACTCTTTGCGACCCATAATCGTATAGCGCAACGGCGTGTTGAAAAGGCGTTCAAAATGTTCAATGGTTTCTTTCAGTTTTTTCTTGCTCACCGTTCCCACAATCAGCATATCGGTTGCCGCTCGTTCATCACCCGTAAAAAACCCCGCAAGCGTGAGATAGACAATACTACCCAGTTTCTGCACTTGCGCGATGAATGTCCGCTCTATCAGCGTATAATCCTTTATGAATAGTGAGCGGAGATCGGCATACAGCGGATGCGCTGCATTGCCCCGATACACCTTCTCTTTTATAATTCTGCTTGCAGCTACCGATGATCCAGTGCCTCCCTGCGTACTGATTGCAGTAAGACGCAGATCGGTTTCCAGCAGCTTCAGACGGAACAGCAACGCTATTTCTTTTGCAAGCTCTGTGGTCGACGCCCCGAAAAATTCCTTGATATCGGATGGCGCGTACCACTCTTTAGTATGTGTCAGAAAAAAATGGAGCAGTTGTACGCGCAGTGATGAATCGAAAAGTTTTTCAAGCATAGATTTTCATGGATTTCCCTTGTACTGATGCATAGAGTATACTAAAAATATATCATGGAAGCAATGTTACTTAATCTCGCAGTATGATGCGTCCTTACGGTGAAAAAGTCTATGTACCGCAATTTTCCGATGTTTCCGTCACGACGCGGGTACTCCCACTTGGTACGGAACGGAAAAATGGAGGGTGCGTTTTTGGCATGGCTATGGATACCGTACAGCCACAACTTTTAGCAGTGTTCTCCGAAATTTTTTCGTCTTTTGCCGCCGCAATACAGTCATACGGAGATATTTCCGCAAGAGTTGATAGAGAAACCGTGATTGCCGAAGCACTCCAAAACGCAAATGACGATTTCTTTGCAGCAGTGGAGCATGGACGCATCATACTCCACCACAAAAACATGCATCTCTTATTGGGCATAGCGCTGCTTGATACGCGTCCTGTACAGGTATTTTTTTCAGGAACCGGAGATCTCACTGTATGGACGGGCGATGGTGCTAACATGCACACCGGCAGCGAACTCATCGCTACGTCGTTTACGGAAAACGGCACCGAGCCTTTTGCGCAGATGGATATCGGCAACATCCCTCCGCATCATGTGATCATCATTTCTACCTCCGATCTGTTTACCCACCTCCCTCCACAGGTACTCGCGCAGCAGATGCGCATCGCTTCCCCCGCAATTGCGCTGGAACAATGTCATAACTACCTCCAGAGCAAACATGCGCCGCACGCGCTCCCCATACTCCTCATTACGACTCCAGATGCAGCGAGTAGCACGCCCTCACCATCTCCCGCAGCGTCCCGCATATCCCTTCAACAAACCATGCGGGCAGTGCGTGCGGCAATCAGGGTATGCGCAACTTTCGGAAAACGTGCAGGGCAGCGCCTGTTGCATCGTAACCATGCAACAAAAAAATCAGCAACAACGCTTGCTCCCGCTTTTCCGACACTCGTGCAAAAAGGCATTCAAAAAAGTATGGCGGGATTTCGACGGTTCTCTATAGTCCAACGCACACTCTTGAGTATATGTGCCGCACTTGTACTCATCCTGTTGTTGAATTTGGGTACACACACATCGCAAAAAATACAGGATGCGCGCGATCAACTCTTTACTGATCTGCAGGCGCAAATCGCGCAACATCAAGAATCAGCGCAAGCCGCGCGCATTTACGGCAATGAGCAGGAAGCGTTGGCGAACGTTAAACAAGCGCTTATGCTGACAAAACAGCTTCCTACCGTAACCGCAGAACAGCAAACCTACAAAGCCGAAACCGATCAGCACCTTACCAAAATACTGCATGATCTTCAACACGTTTTTACGGTAAACAATCCTACACTCCTTTTTGATTTTTCAGGCGATGGTTTCTATGGACTCGCTCGCCCTAACCTCTTGGTACGCATTGATGAGGAGTTTGTGGTTTACGACCCATCTTATGAGGCGTTGTGGCGCATAGCATTTGCTACAACGTCCGTACCCCAACGCACGGTCGTACCCTCGGTATACGCACTTGTTGCTGACGATGCGCGTATACTGGCAATAAGTTCGGAAAATGGCACGGCACACATTTTGAATATCGCCACTGACGGTACTCGTACAACGCTTGGAGAAACAACTATCATTCCGCCAACTCCGCAAGGTTTCGCGATGTACCATAACAACCTCTATCTTCTTGATGCTGAAAAGGCGCAACTGTATAAAATGTTCGTAAGCGCACAAGGATTGGGCGTATCTTCCCCTTGGCTCCAAGAACACTACGACACGCTTGCAGAAACGAACAGTATTGCCATAGACGGCGATATTTATTTCGCTACTGCCAAAACGCTGGTAAAATATACGCGGGGTACACAAGCGTCATTTACCTTCACGCAAGAGTATATTGACCCGCCGTTGCAAGGCATGAAACAAGTAAAAACCGAGCGAGAGAGCGACTCCCTCTACCTTTTGGAAGCTGCGGGAAAGCGGCTCATCATACTCACAAAAAAGGGGGTTTTAGAAGCCCAATATCTGTTCAATAATCGGATAGTGCATGCTTTTGCGCTAGATGAAGCATCCCGCAAGGGATATGTGCTTATAGACCATGGCCTGTATGCGTTTCCATTGGATCATCTCAAAACAAAAAGTGAGGAGTAAGGAGAAGTACGGGAGAAAAGAAAAAACCGCACAGCGTTAAGGCGTTAGCGGTTGATGTGCCAATGTCATAGCTATATGTAACCCCTCTCTTTTCCCTATTGGAGACAATCTTGGACAATGCACTTCACCAAACCTTGATGCTCGGATTTAACAGGACATACTCTGGTAATTTCGGAGAGCATACAAGATAATC